>FUFK010046489.1_pt1 | contig 127059 bp, 157 predicted proteins | sample 1021851 | NCBI WGS metagenome assembly FUFK01 (sample SAMEA51879418, study PRJEB19060) | metagenome
AATCCTCAAGAAATGTTTTCAAATATTTCAGGAGTAGAGGGATTAGACCCAAATCAAATATTCGAAAGTATCGCAGCTCCTCTTAGTTTTTATAGATCAGTTATAAAACAAAAATCAAAAGAGCTAAATCTTTTACAGGACAACAGTATTTTTGATCTATTNATGGATTTGTCATTTTCAAATTACGAAAGCCCTACAAAAGACATTGAAACAAAAATTTCNGAATTAGATTTTTACTCTGACGGTTTCTTNGATTATCTTAAAGATTCTCAAGCTACATTTACATTGGACGATATTCTTGGTTCGACAGAATTGATTCCAACTTTAGATGAATTGCATGATCCTATTTCATGGGCAGCCCGTACCTCTTTACCTCCTATATAATCAGTACTGTTAAAGTAAAAAGCAAAAGGAGAAAATAAAATGAGCTTAAACATAGGTGATAAAATTCCAGATTTTTCATTAGTAAATTATGACAAAGAGACTTTCAAGTCAGAAGATTTTCTTGGAAAAAAAACTATGTTTGTCTTCATGCCATTTCCTTTTAGTTCTGTATGTGATGGAGAAATATGTGAACTTAGAGACAATATGGATGCATTTAAATCTGCTAATACTGATACAGTAATGATTACTGTTGCTGCAGGCCCAACTAACANAGCTTGGGCAAACCACTACAACATAGATTTCCCAATCTTGGCAGACTTTTGGCCACATGGTGAAGTGTCAAAACAATTTGGATGTTTTCATGATGGAGTTGGTATATCTCTAAGGTATACCTACATCACTAACGAAGAGAATGTAATAACTGAGATAATAAANAGTGATGAAATTGGAGTTGAAAGAGACTTCGAAGCTTATAAAGAAAAATTTAGTATTTCTTAACCAACGTCCCTAATGTCTGTGTCTTGAATTCTCTGACGTTTGATTCTTCTTCTTTCTCGTTCAGAAAGTCCGCCCCAGATTCCAAATTTTTCTGAGTTTTCAATAGCAAACTCCAAACAGTCTTCTTGTACNGAACAGGCTCTNCAAATTGATTTAGCTTTTCTAGTTGAGGCACCTCTTTCAGGAAAAAATATATCTGCNTCNGCTCCTTTACANTTTGCTTCTTCCGTCCAGGAAGGCATTCCACCTATGAGTTCCTCNATTATTGAATTTTCCACATCACCCCTTTAACTATTGAAAACTAAATCACATATGTGTAATTTATTATTGTTATATCGTTATGTCAAGGGGCTAATCTTCTAATTAATTAACAGTAATATACCTTTTGTAGGATAATTAATTAATGGCATATCAACGAATTGTTTCTACAGGTTCGATTTATAAAGGGAAGACTGGAATGTGGCTCTATATATTTCATAGAGTTACNGGTGTTGGTCTTTTCGGATATCTTCTCTTACACATAATATCAACAGCATTGATTCTTCTTGGACCAGAAATTTATGAAGGTGCTGAAGCAGTTTACAAAAACTTTTATTTTAGAGTTGCCGAAATTGGACTAATGGCTGCAGTCCTTGGTCATGCTATAAATGGATTACGAATAATTGCAGTAGATTTATGGGCTAAAGGTTCTGATTATCAAAAACAACTAAATTTTGCATCATTGTTTGTATTTTTGGTAATTTTTGTACCAACTACCTACAAAATGACTACTTCATACTTTGACTTATGTCTTGAAAAAAGCTCAGAAGGTACCACCATAGTAGATTGTATGATTAGGCCGATACCAGATTGGAAGACAAAATAATGCAGACAACAAGAACTGATTGGGGAAGACGTCAACCACCTGTTGGTGGATCTAGTTTTGAGCTCCAAGCGTGGTTTTTTATGAGAGTAAGCGGACTTGTACTTGTATTTCTTGCTGTTTGGCATATGTTCATCATGCATGTCTTTAACGACACGTTGAACTTAGATTATGATTTTGTGGCGGCAAGGTGGGAAACTCCTTACTGGAGAGCATTTGATTGGCTTTTATTAACATTAAGCCTTTTACATGGAACAAATGGATTAAGAGTAGTTATTCATGACAATCTAGCTGATAAAACAATTCGAAAACTTGCACACAGTGCTCTTTACAGTACATCTTTAATTTTCTTTATAATAGGAACATATGCAATTGTTGCATTTGTAAGACAAGTATGAAAATAGTTAAACATTCATTTGATGGAGTAATCGTTGGTGCTGGTGGAGCAGGTCTTAGGGCTGCAATAGAAGCAGCGCCGCACATGAAGCTTGCTGTCATAACAAAACTTTATCCTACAAGATCTCACACAGGTGCAGCTCAAGGTGGGATGAGTGCCGCTCTAGCAAATGTTGAAGAAGATAACTGGAACTGGCATGCTTTTGACACCGTCAAAGGCTCAGATTACCTTGCAGATCAACCTGCAGTAGATATTTTATGTAAAGAGGCAATTGATGCCGTAATTGAATTAGAACACTGGGGATTACCATTTAGTCGATTAGATAATGGAAAAATTGCACAAAGAAGGTTTGGTGGTCACACTGTAAAAGAAGGAGAGTCTCCTGCTTTTAGAGCTTGTTATGCAGCGGATAGAACTGGTCACATGATTCTTCAGACGCTTTATCAAAAATGTGTATCTATGGGAGTTACTTTCTTTGATGAATTTCAAGTTCTAGATATCAAGATTGAGGATGGTATCTGCCAGGGTGTCATTGCTTATGAATTAGCAACAGGCGATATACATATTTTTGAAACCAGAGCAGTTACATTTGCAACTGGTGGTTTTGGTAAAATATTCAAAGTTAGTTCCAATGCTCACTCATTAACTGGTGATGGACCAGGGATTCTCTATCAAAAAGGTATACCTTTAGAAGATATGGAGTTTTATCAATTTCATCCAACTGGAATATATAGATTAGGTATTTTGCTTTCAGAGGCAGCGAGAGGTGAGGGTGGAATTCTAAGAAATAAAGATGGAGAAAGATTTATGGAAAGATATGCTCCGTCAATTAAAGATTTAGCACCTAGGGATATGGTTTCAAGAGCTATAGCTACTGAAATAAGTGAAGGTAATGGTGCGGGTCCAGATAGCGATTACGTTTATCTAGATTTGACTCACCTTGGTGCAGAAACAATAAAGAAAAAACTACCTGATATAACTGATTTTGTTAGAACATATGTGAAAATTGAGCCGATTGAAGAACCTATACCTGTTCAACCTACAGCACACTACGCTATGGGAGGCATTCCAACAGATGTTTATTCACGTGTACTCAGTGATGAAAAAGGAACAGTTCTACCAGGAGTTTATGCTGCCGGAGAAGCAGCATGTGTAAGTGTTCATGGTGCAAATAGATTAGGTACTAATTCACTGCTAGATATAGTTGTTTTTGGTAAAAGAGCAGGTCAAAGCATGGTTGATTACGTAACTCAAACAAAACCAAACAGCATTAGTGACAGTGCCTCTGATGATCTTTCGAAAAAGATACAAAATCTTATTGATAAAGAACATACTGATGAATTTTCTGTAGCAAATATTAGAAAAGACCTTCAAGAATCTATGGAAGAGAATGCAAAAATATTTAGAACTAAAGAGACTTTAGAAAAACAAACAGAGATATTGGAAGAATTAAGAGACAGATACGAAAATGTAACAATTTTCGATAAGAGTAAAGTTCACAATTCAGAGCTTGTCGAGGCTATTGAGTTAGATTACCTATTAGACATGTCTGAGGCTACTGTAGCAAGCGCACTTGCTCGCAATGAGTCAAGAGGGGCTCACTCAAGACAAGATTTTCCTGATCGTGATGATACAAACTTTATGAAACATTCCTTTGCGTTTAAAAAAGATAACACAGCAAATCTTAAGTACAAAGATGTAGAATTAGGAAAATATGAACCAATGGAACGTAAATACTAATGGATATTAATTTAAAAATTCTAAGGTATGACCCCGAATCAGATAGAAAAGGGCACTGGGAAAACTATATAGTAGATGCTGAACCTGAAGAAAGAATTCTGGATTTATTACACAAAATTAAATGGTTTGAAGATGGTTCGCTTTCATTTAGAAGATCTTGTGCCCACGGAGTATGTGGTTCTGATGCAATGGTTATCAACGGTGAAAATATGCTTGCTTGCCAGGTATTAGTTAAAGAAGTTGGAAATCCTATAAAAATTGAACCGATACGTGGCCTTCCTGTTGTCAAAGATTTGATTGTTGATATGGAACCATTTTTTGATAGTTATAAAAAGGTGATGCCTTATCTAATTAATGAAAAAGAACCTGGAGAAAGAGAAAGATTACAGTCTCCAGAGGATAGAGATAAGTTTGAAGATACTACAAAATGTATTTTGTGTGCAGCGTGTACAACTAGCTGTCCTGTATTTTGGACTGCAGAAACATATGTTGGGCCAGCAGCAATTGTAAATGCACACAGATTTGTTTTCGATTCTAGAGATGAAGGCACAAAGCAAAGGCTTGAAATTTTGAAAGATGTCAATGGTGCATTTAGATGTAGAACAGCATTCAACTGTACATCAGCGTGTCCACGAGGCATACAAGTAACAAAAGCAATTGAGGACATCAAGCGAGAGACACTCCTAAATAGTTAATGACTGACCTAAATAGTGATATTGAAGAAGTTATAAAGAACTTAAAACTTTCTGAAAAAAAATCGTTAAACAATATATATCTTCAATTGATAGATGAAAAAGATGAAAACACTTTTATAAATTTAGATACTGGAGAAATTACAAAAGAACTTTCTCACAATAATTATGGATTGATAATAAAAATGTCTATTCAAACATTTAACGAATTAAAAAATAATGAAAAACATCCAGAAGATTTAATGTTTGAAGAGAAAATTAAGATTTCTGGCGATCTTAAGTTATTACAGTAAAAAGAAAAGACGGCTATGCCGTCTTTTCAAATGATTAAAATCAAGATTTAGTTCAAACTATCTTTTAATCCTTTTGCAGCTTTAAAAGCTGGTGCATTTTTTGCAGCAATCTGGATTGTTTCTCCAGTTGCTGGATTTCTACCCTGTCTAGCAGCCCTGTATCTTGACTCAAACTGTCCAAATCCAGCAATACTTACTTTATCGCCATTCTTCATACCGTTTGTTATGCCATCAAAAACTGCGTCAACAGCTGCTTTTGCGTCTGATTGTGACAATCCTACTTCTGATGCCACTACGCTTGCCAATTGGTCTTTATTCATAGCTGTTTTGCCTTTCTTTAATATTCTTAAGGCAATTATAGTTTTTTTATTAAAAATATCTCAAAAATACAATAAATATTGGGTTTTTTTTCAAAAAGACTGATTTTATTGATTTTTTATGTTATTGAGCTCTTCAACCTTAGCTTTTACAGCGTTTGATGCATCAATTAGTGCATTTTTTTCAGGTTCGGTAAGTTCAAATTCTACTACTTCTGTGACACCATCTTTACCTAGTTTTGCAGGCACTCCTAGATATACATCATCAATACCGTATTGACCTTCAAGCCAAGCACAAACAGGAAATATTTCATCTGAATTGTTTACTATTGATTTAACCATGACTGCAGCTGAAGAAGCGGGAGCAAAATATGCACTCCCAGTTTTTAGCAATCCAACAATTTCAGCACCTCCATTAGAAGTTTTTTCAACAAGCTCATTTATATCAGATTCACTCAAAATATCTGTAAGAGGTTCGCCTTTCACCGTACAAAGTGATGGAACAGGGACCATTGTTTCTCCGTGGCTTCCTAAGGTTAGTGCGTATACATCAGAGGTATCAACAGAAAGCTTTTCAGCGATAAAGTATGCGAACCTCGATGAGTCTAAAATTCCTGCTTGTCCCATGACTTTATTTTTTGGCAAACCAGAAACATCAGCAGCAAGAGTAGTCATTTGATCAAGTGGATTCGTCACAACAACGATTGAAGGATTGTCAGAATAATTTAATATTTCCTGGGTCACACCTTCAACAATTTTTGCATTTACCTCTAACAAATCCATTCGAGACATTCCTGGCTTCCGTGGTAAACCAGCAGTTATAACGACTACATCACTTCCTTCTGTGTCCTTATAATCATTAGTTCCTATTAGTTTTGTGTTAAATTGTTCGACAAATCTGGACTGATTGATATCAAGGGCAAGTCCTTGAGGAAGGCCTTCAACGATATCTGTCATTACAACTTCTTGTACAATATCGTACTCAGCTATTCTTAACGCTGTCATCGATCCATACTTTCCAGCTCCGACAACTGTGACCTTTTTCATTTACTACTTCTCCTTTTTTGAAGTTTTCATATTACTGATTAAAGCATTTGCAAATTCTGATGAAGAGAGAATTTTTATGACACTTCTTCCTCGAGCAAGATCATAAGTGACTTTTCCTTCGAGAATTGTTTTTTCCATTGACTTAACAATTAGATCAGCAGCGCTATTCCAACCCATATATCGAAACATCATTACTCCTGACAAAATTAATGACCCTGGATTTGTTTTATCTTGACCAGCATATTTAGGAGCAGTACCATGTGTTGCTTCAAAAACTGCTTTTCCATTTTCATAGTTTATGTTTCCTCCGGGACTGATACCAATGCCCCCTATTTGAGCTGCTAAGGCGTCAGAAGCATAATCTCCATTGAGATTCGTTGTAGCAATTACATCAAACATTTGTGGTTTAATTAGGATTTGCTGTAAAAATGCATCTGCAATAACATCTTGTACTAATATTTTATCTCCAGGATCACCACCACAATCCTCCCATGAAACTGCAACATCTGAAAACTCCGACTTTACAAGGTCGTAACCCCATTTTCTAAATGCACCTTCAGTAAACTTCATAATGTTTCCTTTATGCACTAAAGCAACATTTTTTTTATCATTTTCCACGGCATAATTGAGTGCTGCTCTTATCAGCCTTTCAGAAGCAGTTTGAGATATTGGTTTTATTCCAATCCCACTGTCTATTCTTATATCCCATCCAAATTCCTGTTTTAAAAAATTATTAAGTTTTTCAACATCTTCTGAAGAATTTTCTAGTTCTTTTCCTGCATAGACATCTTCGGTGTTTTCTCTAAATAAAGTGATATCTACATCTTGTGGATTTTTTGTAGGAGTTTGAATGCCTTTGAAATATTTGATGGGCCTCAAGCAAACATATAAATCAAGCTCTTGTCTTATTGCAACATTGATAGATCTTATTCCTTCACCTACAGGTGTAGTTAATGGACCTTTTATACCCACACCATATTCATTAAATGTTTCTAAAGTTTTATCAGGAAGCCACTCAGAAGTTGTATCAAAAGCTTTTTGTCCTGCTAGAACTTCTATCCAATTAATCTTTCTATCATTTTTGTAAGTTTTTTCGACTGCAGCATCAAAAACTTTTTTTGCAGCTGGCCAAATATCGATACCAATTCCATCCCCCTCAATGAAAGGAACAGTAGGATTATCAGTATCAAAAGATTTTCTTGTTTCCTCAATAGCATTAATTAGATCTGTTCTTTTTAAGTTTTCAGCCATTTATAACATCCTTCATTGCTTTTCCTATTTCAGTTGGCGTCTTAACAACTATTGCACCAGCATCAGTTAAAGCTTGAATCTTTGCTTCTGCGGTGCCTTTGTTTCCTGAAACAATTGCTCCAGCATGGCCCATTTTTTTACCAGGAGGTGCCGTTACTCCAGCTATATATGACACAACAGGTTTTGTGACATTTTGTTTAATAAAATCTGCTGCTTCCTCTTCAGCTGTACCACCAATCTCTCCAATCATAACGATACCTTCTGTTTCACTATCTGCTTGAAATTTCTCAATTACATCTATGAATGACATTCCAGGTACTGGATCCCCACCAATACCTATACACGTTGATTGTCCAATATTAAGATTTGTTAGCTCATGAACAGCTTGATAAGTCAAAGTTCCTGACCTTGAAACTACACCTATATTTCCCGGCAATGTAATTTCGTGAGGCATAATTCCAACATTTGCCTTACCCGGTGATATTAAACCTGGACAGTTTGGACCTAAAAGAGATGCTTTTGTTTCTTTTTTCAGAATGTCATACATTTCAGCTTCATCTTTTGCCGGTATTCCTTCAGTTATACATACTATTAATTCACATCCACCAAATGCAGCTTCTAACACTGCATCTTTTGCAAATGCAGGTGGGACAAAGGTGAGTGCAACATTAGCATTTGTTTCACTGACAGCTTTTTCAACATCATCAAATATAGGAATGCCCTCAACATTTTCCCCACCTTTTCCTGGTCTTGTTCCGGCTACAATTTTGGTTCCATAATCTCTATTTCTCAGAGCATGAAATTGGCCTTCTCTACCGGTCAGACCTTGTACTACAACTTTTGTATTTTCATCGATGAGAATTGACATTTAAAGACCTTTCTGAACTGCCAATTTTGCAGCTGAATCCATTGACTCTTCTATGAATATTTTTTCATTAGGGTTTGCTTTTAATATCTCTAGTCCTTCTAAAGAATTTGTTCCGTCTAGCCTAATGATAATTGGCCATACAAGTTCTTTTCCTTTAGTTGCCTCGATTATTCCTTCAGCAACTAAATCACACCTTGTTATTCCACCAAATATATTTATCAATACTGACTTTACATTTTCATCAGCCTCTAAAACTTCAAGAGCAGAACTTACAGTCTCGGCTTTTGCTCCGCCACCAATATCAAGAAAGTTCGCTGCTTTACCACCATTTTCAGCAACAACATCGAGTGTAGACATGACTAAACCTGCACCATTTCCAATAATTCCAACAGATCCATCAAGTTTTATAAAATTTAAACCTTTTTCTTTCGCATTTTTCTCGGATTCAGGAATTGGTATTTCTTGTTCAAAATCATCAAAATATGGATGTTTATATTTTGCATTCATATCCAATGATACTTTTGAATCAAGTGCCATTACTCCGTCGTCTGTAATTGCAAGAGGATTGACCTCTACAAGATCACAATCTCCTTCTGTGAACATCAAATACAAGTTTTCTATTATTTCAGAGAGACTTTCTTCATGATCTTTATTCAAATTAGCTTTGTTAATTAATTCGGAAATAGTTGATGACGTTAATTTTTCTGATGGACTTACATGAAACTTAACTAAGTCATCTGGATTTTCCTCTGCAACTTGTTCAATGTCCATACCTCCTTTAGCACTCAACATAATTAGATATTTTTTTTCTGACCTGTCTAAAGTAAACGAGATATAGTATTCCTCTAAAATATTTGATGCTTCCTCTAAGAGAAGAATTTCTACCTTGTGGCCTTTTATATCCATACCTAATATTTCTTCAGAATATTGTGTTAACTCGTTAATGTCTTTAGCTACCTTGATACCCCCCGCTTTTCCTCTTCCCCCAACTTGTACCTGGGCTTTAACAACAACGGGAAAATTAAGATTAATTGGGTCATTTAAATCATTTAGGTTTTTAATTAGTTTTGAATTGGGATGATTTATATTAAATTTTTGATATAAAGATTTTCCTTGATATTCAAATAAGTCCATTACTCCCCCAAAAGATTATATATTACCAAGTTCAAATATTAAAGATATCATTCAAATATTATTGGGGCCCATTCAATATCTAAATGCTTGATTCCATGCTCTCCACCAAAGTTAACTGTGATCTCATTACCATTCACTTCTTCAACAATTCCCGAACCATATTTTTCATGTATCACTTTCTTTCCGAGAGAACCTACAGAATTACTTTTGTTATCGGTTGATTCTTGATGAATTTTAATTTCTTTCAAATAGGGTTTAGCTTCATCGATGAATCTGCTTGGAAGATAATAGTTTGTTCCTCCCCACATAGTTCTGGTATTTGAATATGTTAAATAAAGCTTTTTTTCAGCCCTCGTCATCCCAACATAACAAAGTCTTCTTTCTTCTTGTATTTCAAAATCAGTTTCAGATCTTTGACTAGGAAATATGTTTTCCTCCATTCCAGTCATGAATACTACCGGGAACTCCAATCCTTTAGCATTATGTAGTGTCATAAGCAGAATTCTATCTTCTTTGTCTACATCGTCTGAATCTGTGAAAAGTGCAATTGATTCTAAATAGTCTCTTAGAACTGTAAATGGATCTTCTATGTCTTCTTCGTATAAATTTTCAAATTCAAATGCTGAAGTAAGTAATTCATCAAGATTTTCTAATCTCATTTGAGAATCTAAAGTTCCTTCTTTAACTAATTCATCTTTGTAGCCTGTTAATTCTAAAGTTTTTGAAATTGTTTCCGAAGGGCCCTGCAATGCAAAGGATTTCAAGTCATTAATTATTTCTTTGAAATTATTTATTTGTTTTTTTACCCTGTCAGATAAATTATTGATTTCATCTAGATTTTCTATAGATTTTGATAAAGAAATCTCATTTTTGTTTGCGTAATCTCTTAACTTCTGAAGTGTTGACTCCCCAATTCCTCTTTTTGGAACATTTAATATTCTCTCGAATGAGACTGTATCCTCAGGATTTATTAAGTAATTTAAATATGCAAGAATATCTTTAATCTCCTTCCTGTCGTAAAATCTCACATTACCAACAACCTTATAACTTAAACTTAATTTTCTTAACTCTTCTTCAAAGAGTCTTGATTGATTATTAGTTCTATAAAAAATAGCAATTTCAGTAAACGCTTTATCTTCTAAAAGTTTATTTATTTGTTCAGCTATCCATCTTGATTCATCTCTTTCAGAGTTAAATTCAACTAAATTTACATCTAATCCTTCGTCATTATCAGTCCATAATTTTTTATCTTTTTTTCTTGGATTGTTTGAAATTACCGCATTTGCAATATCTAAAATTTTTTGTGAAGACCTGTAATTTTTTTCTAAAGATATAACTTTTGCGTTCTTGAAGTCACTTTCAAACTCTTCAATATTTCTAATATCCGCACCCCTAAATGCATATATGCTTTGATCAGAATCCCCAACAACACAGATATTCTTGTGTTTCGATGCAAGTAGTTCAACAAGACGATATTGCACCATATTAGTATCTTGATACTCGTCAATCATTATGTATTGAAATTTTGAAGACCAGTAATTTAGTGACTTGTCACTAGTCTCAAGAAGTTCTACTGCTTTAATTAGTAAGTCATCAAAATCCATTGAGTTAGCTAGCATAAGTTTTTTCTGATACGATGAATAGATCTCTGCGACTTTTACATCAAAAAACGATTGTGCAAATTCAACAGCTTCTCCAGGTAAGATCCTTTGATTTTTTAAAGATGAGATGTGTGCTTGTATTCTTTTTGGAGAATATTGTTTTGTGTCAATATCTGAATCTCGCATACAATTACGAACTAATTTTGTAGAGTCGCTTTGGTCGTAAATAGTAAAATTATTATTAAAGCCAATCAGATGGCCATGTATTCTTAACATTTTGACACAAAGACTATGAAACGTAGATATCCATTTCGGAGACAACTCAAGATTTAGTAAATCACTTATTCTATCTTTCATTTCATTTGCAGCTTTATTTGTAAATGTAATAGCCAACACATTTTCAAAATTTATCCCATACGTTTTTATTAAATGTGCATATCTGTAAGTTAAGACTCTTGTTTTACCTGAACCTGCCCCAGCAATAATGAGTAAAGGACCATAAATATTTTCAATCGCTTCTTTTTGTTCATTATTAAGTAAGCCTGACCATTCTTCAGGAAGTGGTTTTAATTTATTCATACCCTAGGAACTAAACTCCAACAACTGCGCTTACTTCATCCATTGTTTTTTTTGCAGAATTTTTAACATCATCAAGATTATCTTTAATCAAAGAGACAACATCTCCTTCACTTAATGAGTCATATCTTTCTTTAATTGGCTCTAAATAACTTACTACGCTTTCTCCAACCTCAATCTTAAATTCACCATAAGACGAATTTTTAAATTTATTTTCAACATCTGCATGAGTAAGTTCATGTAGTGTTGAATAAATATCAATTAAGTTGCTAATACCTTTTTTGGTTTCGTTATCAAATTTTATTTCATTTTCAGAGTCAGTAACTGAAGACTTGAACTTTTTAATAATCTCATCTTTTGAATCATCAAAATATATTGTTCCATTTAAATCATCTTTGCTTTTTGACATTTTGTTATCTGGGTGGCGTAAAGACATCAATCGAGCTCCTACTTTGCCAGTTGTTCTTTCAGGTAACGGAAAAATTTCACCGTAAGAATTATTAAATCTTTCAACAATGTTTCGAGTTAGTTCTAAATGCTGAGTTTGATCGTCTCCAACAGGTACTTCATTAGCTTTGTGGATTAAAATATCAGCAGCCATCAACACAGGATATGTAAGTATTCCAGCGTGGCTACCCAATTGATCTGCTTTTTCTTTAAATTGCGTCATTCGNTGCAGCTCTCCAATTTGGCAAAAGTTTGATAGGATCCAAGAAAGTTGTACATGCTCAGGAACATTACTTTGNATGTAAATGTTAGAATTTTTTTGATTAATTCCTGAAGAAATAAGNACTTTTATAGTTTCATTAATATTTTCTTGCATTAATGAAGGGTCTGGATGTGTAGTTAAAGAATGAAGATCGACAACACAAAAATAGTTTTTATTTTCCTCATTTGATAAATGAACCCAATTATTTATAGCGCCTAATAAGTTTCCTAAATGCACTTTACCAGTGGGTTGAATTCCTGAAAAAACAGTTTTCATATCTGCTATTCTAATAAACTAAATCGAAATGGAGTAATTTTATAAAATCCAAGTACACAATGTCACCTTATGCAGGTCTAAGAAATATAGTTCTAATTGGTTTCTTATTTGGATTTCATGGGTTACTAAATAGAAGTTTACTCATTGACAATGTAAGTGAAATTTTTATTGTCACTGCAAGAATTACAATCGTAACTGTTCTACTAGGAATATATTGTGGAAAAGAATTTTTAAGAGAGATTAATTTAAATTTTTTTTTGAAAGGTAGTTTAACCGGAACACTTGCTATTTTTATTCCTGGTTGGACCTTTATTTATGCATTAAAGAATATATCTTCTGGCTTACAAAGTATCTTCATTTCTACAATTCCATTGTTTACAGTGTTTTGGGTTCTATTACTTTTTAAAGAAGAAAAAATAACAAGATTAAAAATTATTTCAGTTCTGATAGGACTTGTTGGATTAATTGTCTTATTTATATCTGGTGCTACTGGTTTGTCAGGTGAGGGTGATTTAATTACAGGAGGATTCTTGGCTTTAGTAGGCGTTCAAGGATTAGCACTTAGTAACATAACAAATAAAAAAGACTCTCAATATATTCCAGCTAAAACATATCTTTTTACTCAATGGCTATGTGGAAGCGTGATTTCAATAGTTTTATTTTTTGCACTTGGTGGAGAGATTGAATCACTTAATTCATCAGCAAACCTCAGACTTATGGGTCTCGTATTCATAGATATATTCAATTATTCACTCTTTTTCTACACAATAAAAAGACTATCAGCAACTTTTACAACAATGGTAGATTATGTCGTACCAATCACTGGAATTACGCTTGGTTATATATTTTTAGATGAGATCGTAAATAATGTTTTTTACCCTACACTGCTGTTAATTTTTGTGTCTTTATACTTAGCTGTAAAAGATGAGGCAAATAACTTATCCTAAATTAACTCCGAGTAACGCTCTTGTCATGTAAGCTGTTGCACCCCATAGGATTTGATCTTGAAAATTAAATATCCAATCATTTTCATAATTTCCTCGATAGATCCAATTATCCGAATTCTCTAAGTCTTCAATTTTAAGAAAATAAATGTCTTGAACTTCGTTCTCATTAAATCTATCTGGTCTGTCAGAAGTTTCACAAATTATTGGAAAGACTTTAAAAGCATATTCGACAGTATCAACATGATTTAAACTTCCAAGTGGTTTAATTGATGACTGCTTAATAAAAAGTTCTTCTTCTGCCTCTCTCAGAGCTGTTTCAACAATATTTTTATCTGAATTCTCTTTTTTACCACCAGGAAAAGCAATATGACCTTTATGAGTCGGCAAATTTTCCGATCTTTTTATAAATAGGATCTCCTTATCGTCGATTATCAGAATTGCAACAGATGCATAATCCTCCAAAAAAGACGGGTATGGTTGAATTAATTTATCAAATTTCAAGCTTAACCAGAAGATTTTTCGGCAACAAAGTCTATCTCGATTCCAATTGGGTTTAATACTTCCCATGCATTGAATTTAGTTGGGGCGTCGAAACCAAACCAGGTCGTATCAACTTCAGTTATTCCTGAAATAAAAATATTATCGTCTTGCATATATGCTGTAATCGAAAAAGGTATATTAACTTCAATATTTCTAATTGTTAAAACACCAACAACTGTTTCATCTATTTTTGAATCGAAATTATTGTTAGGTAAAACCAGTTCATCAATTTTATATATTGCACTAGGAAATAATTTTGACTCTAACCATTGATTTTTAATTGCACCATCTCTTATAGAGTTACCACTTTTTAAAGTCGATAAATCAACTGAAATGAGTAAATTTGAGATAAATAAACATGAATCAGCTTGATCACAATCATCTAAAGTCAATTCGAACCCGCCAACAATTTCATTGGTTGTGCCCCTGACGATCTCTAAATTGGAGTTTAAAAAGTCTTTTGGTGCAAGATAACTAGCTGTACTTTTTTCTTGGTTTATTGTGTATAAATTATCACTAAATTTTTCAATTTGCTCAACTTCTACTGTACTGGAGGTATCATTGCTCTCTTCATTTTCTACTTGTGTACTAGTTACTTCTTCAGAAGTTTGATTTTCTTGATTTACTGGCTCTGCTTGTTGTGAACAGAATGTAACAAAAATCGCTAAGACTAAATATTTTGTTTTTTGAATCATATACTTTTATTTTAACTTCTACAAAATGTTAGATTAAATTATGTCGTTGGTTGCAAGAAAATATTTACAAGCAATCCTTGGAATTACTCTAATTGGTGTAGGTGTTGCTTTTAACTATACAGCTAATTTAGGCCTTGGTCCTTGGGGTGTTTTCCATGATGGTATCTCGAAAACTATCGGTGTAACTTATGGCCAAGCTGGAATCCTAACTTCTTTGATAACACTTTTTTTGTGGATTCCATTAAAACAGAAACCAGGAATTGCCACAGTCTTCGATGCTTTTTGGATAGGCTTAACTGCAGATTTTGTAATAAATATAATAAGTTTCCCAAATCAAGTATTTATCCAATATTTAACACTTTTTTTTGGTATTACGCTCATTGGATTAGGAACAGCTATATATGTCGGTGGAGACCTCGGCGCTGGGCCAAGAGATGGTGTAATGGTTGGGTTAGAACAAAAAGGTCTAAAAATAGGAACTGCAAGAACAATAATTGAAGCTGTTGCTTTTTCATGTGGCTTTTTACTGGGCGGAAAAATAGGAATTGCGTCAATAATTATTGTATTTTCAGTTGGAAGAGTCGTTCAATATTTTATTCCATTTTTTGATTTGAGAAAAAAGTAAAATAAATTCATTTCTAAATTTCAATATTATAAACTGAGCTTATGAATCCCGTAAGTTTTGGAACAAAATTAAAAACACTTTTTATGTTTCCATTATTCCTAATTATATTTAGCTTTTTAATAATTCTTATAATACTTACGGTCTTTATTCCAAATGGAAAGTTATTAGCTACAAAATATTACAAATTTTTTGGATGGCTGGGATTAAGAATGGTTGGGATTAATTTAACCGTTTCTGGTTTAGAAAATATTGATACCGATAAAAGTTACGTTGTAGTTTCTAATCACCCATCAACTCTTGATATATTTACCCACATTTATGGGTTACCAATATCTGTAAGATTCCTTACTAAAACTGAACTTTTTCGTATTCCTTTCTTTAGTAGAGTATTAAAGATTCTGGGTCTTCCAAGGATTGATAGAGGTAGTTCATCATTAGATCTTGATAAAATTAATAATTCGATACAAAGTGTTATCGATGATGGTAATTCAATAATGATATTTCCAGAAGGTAAAAGAAGTAATCAAAAAAATCTTTTGGAATTTAAAAAAGGAGCTGCACATATTGCTAAAAAATTTAATTTATCTGTTCTGCCAGTTGTTACACACAATGCCCATAAATTAATGATAAAAGGTAAGATTTGGTTTTTATCTGGTGATATACATTTGGATGTTTTGAAACCTATTGACGATATACATAAGTATGAAGTTGATGAATTAACAAATCTATTTTTTGAAAAAATAAATGAGGTTTTAACTACGAAGAAATGATTCTATATAACTGAAGAAGTCTTCACTTTTGGAATCATCAGTTAGTAAATCATCAACTTTATCTTCTTCATTAAATAAATAAAAATTTTCGTATACGTTTAATCCATAATTGCTAAGTTGAGCGCCTAGTAAATCAAATGCATTCTTTGCATTGTTGCCCTTACCGTCAACTGAACTAATAATTGCAACGTCCTTATCTTTAAACAATTCATTGTAAGAATAGTTATCGAAACTTATTGAAAGCCAATCGAGTAAATTTTTCAAATGGGAGACATAACCTCCATTGAAAACAGGACTAAATATTATTATTTTAGAAGTTTCAATTAAATCATCTCTTACTTTTATGACATATTCAGGTTGTTCATCATTGTAATCTCGGAGAAAAGGAACATTTTCATAAAAATCATCATATAGATTACAAGGTATCTCTAATTCACTTAGGTAGCTATTAACGATACTTGCTGCTTTATTATTTTTTGATTCTGGTCTTGTTCCAGCCGATAAAAGCAAAATTTTTGACATAGGTTAATTATGTTATAAGATACTTTTTATATGGATAGTAATGTTGAAAATTTTGCAAACCTAGACATAAGAGTTGGTCGTATTTTATCAGCTGAAGTTTTTGAAGAGGCAAATAAACCTGCATACATTTTAAAAATAGATTTTGGAAATGATATAGGTGTAAAAAAAACAAGTGCTCAAATTACAAATTATCAGCTAGATGAACTGATTGGAGTTAGATGTATTGGAGTAATCAATCTTGGTGACAAACAAATTGGTCCGATAATTAGTCAATGTTTAATTCTTGGATCGATAAACGATAATGGGGATGTTTTACTGCTTCAACCCAGTCCAGAAGCTGATTTAGGTGACAAAGTTTCTTAACTAACCAAAGAGTCAAACTTCTCAACATTAAAAGTACCGACTCTTTTATAAATTTTATCTCCATGTTTGTCTACAAGTACATATGTTGGTGTATATTTAAGATTATATTTTTCAATAGTCTCAAGATAATCTTTTTTTGAAGCATTTACCGATACAATTGGTATTTCTTCATGCTTTTTTTTGAATTCATTAACTATGAATTTTGAAGCAGTACAACCCAGTCAGTAGTCAGAGTAAAATTCAATTATTGTATATTCAAAGTTTGAAAAATTATGGTTATCAACAACTAAACCTCGTTTTGAATTAAATAAATACAATCCAAAAAAAGAACCGATCACAAAAAAACTTAATATATATAGAACGATTGAAGGCTCAAATGCGATAAAAAATATCACTAAGCCAAATATCCAGCCCAAAGGTAAGTAAATAAGGCTGTATCTGTTGATAAACTTTAAAAGAATTTTTTTCATATATCTACATTTTTTTCACAAATTATACTTTAATTATGGATCTGATTAATAAACTCAGAGATAATGGTAATCGTATTACTGAGTCAAGAAGTACAATTTGTAAAATTCTTGAGGAAGCAGGTCATGAACATTTTACAGCAGATGAACTATACAAACTTGCCTTAAACAGAGTTCAAGACATTGATTTAGCGACCGTATATAGAACATTAGAAATTCTTGAGTCATTAAATCTTGTAGAGCATTCACACCAGCAACATGGCTCAGGAATTTATTATCTTAAAAACCAAGAAAGAACTGCTCACATAGTTTGTAACAGTTGTAAAAAGATTAAAGACATTTCAAAAAACGTCATCAACTCTGTCGAAAAAATTATTGCAAAAGAATCAAATTTTAATTTAATTGACAATCATTTCGTGTACGCGGGAGTTTGTAATAAATGTAAATAACTATTTTTATTGCAAATTGATTGCATTAAAATATTGTCATGTATCCTACAAGCCACCAACATCATTTATCAATTCATGAAAATTCTGAATTAAAGAATATTAAACCCCAGCAAAAAGTATTAGGTTGCTTTTTAATTGTTTTGTCTATTGCATTCTCTGATGTAAGAGATCTATTTCAAATATTCTTGCATATATTTTTAATTTTTTATATTTTATCACTGACAAAAATTCCAACTAAAACTTATTTAAAAAGATTAACTTTAGATATACCTTTTATTTTATTTGCATTATTCCTTCCATTCCTTAGCAGTGAGAATAATGACAAAATATTTGAAATTTTTTCATTTAATGTTTATCAAACAGGTGTAAATGATATGTTTACAATTTTATTCAAAGCAACTTTAGGTCTGACCGTTGGAATAATTCTTACAGGAGTAACTTCAAGCATGGAAATAATTTATGGTCTCCAAAAATTAAAAATTCCAAATATCATTATTGCGATTATGTCCTTTACGATACGATATATTGATGTATTCATTGATGAATTCAAACGAGTTAAAATATCAATGGCATCAAGAGGTTATGTTGAAAAAGGTTTAAAAACCCTAATACCTATTGCATTTGCATCTGGAGCCCTATTAATTCGAGGATATGAAAGAGGTGAAAGAGTTTATTTATCTATGATATCAAGAGGGTTCAATGGAAATATAGATTTCAAATCACGAAATTACGAAGTTTCTAATAAATTTAACTTTTGTGTAGTTTTATCAATCATAACTTTATTTTTGGATAAGATACTATGACTAAATATTTAGAAGTTAATAATTTAAGTTATTCATATCCAGATGGCCATGAAGCGTTAAAAAATATAAGCTTTGATCTGAATAAAAAAGAGTCATTGGCAATCTTAGGGCCCAATGGTGCAGGAAAAACTACGTTGATTCTTCACTTAAATGGGATTTTAGGAAATTTAGATAAAGAAATAAAAGTAAGTAATTTTGAATACACAGATGTAAATATCGCAGATATTAGAAAGACTGTAGGTGTGGTTTTTCAAGATCCTGATGATCAATTATTTATGCCAACAGTAATAGAAGATGTTATGTTTGGACCAAAAAATTTTGGATACAATGATACAGAATCTGAAGAACTTGCAATNGATGCACTAAAACAAGTTAATATGAGTGATTTCTTAGATAGACCACCACACCACTTAAGTTATGGACAAAAACGTAAAGTTGCTATTGCAAGCGTTTTAGCATCAAAACCAAAATTATTAGTTCTTGATGAGCCAGGATCAAATCTTGATCCATCATCTCGTAGGGAGTTAATTGAAATACTCAATAATCTAGAAGTTTCAAAAATTCTTGTGACTCATGACTTACCTATGGCATTAGAAATATGTGAAAGAAGTATTGTTTTAAATGATGGAGAAATAACCCGTGATGACAATACATTAAATATTTTAAAGGATGAAACTTTTATGAAAAATAATAGACTAGAGCTTCCATATGGATTTGCATTTCATCATTTAGGTGAAGAATAAGAATTATCCTTTACAAATGAAACAATCTTCTCTCTAGCCTCTTGGGATTCTTGAATTGGAAAAAACTGCCATCCATGCCATAAATTTTCCCATGTTTGCAACTCATAAGGAATATTATTTTTTTCTAACTTTTTACAAAACTCAATTGCGTCATTGTATAGAAGTTCATCAGAACAAACTTGGATAAGAGTATTTGGAAATGTTTCAATCTCTGCAAAAACTGGAGACAAAATCGGATTTGTAACTCCATATTCTCCNGCATAATATTCNCCAATATTTTTAACACCATCTATTGCCAATAAGATATCTTTGTTTTTAAGATATTTTCTATCTTTATTCTCATCTGATAAATCTAACCAGGGTGACATTAGAATTAATTTATCAGGGCTTATATCAAAAGTTTTATCAACCAATATACCGGTAGCTAGTCCACCTCCTGCTGAGTCTCCCATCCAAATTGTTTGTTTACTGGTTTCGAGTTTACTTATGATTTCAACAGCTTTTTTTGCATCTTCGTGTGCTGCAGGAAATAAAAATTCTGGAGTTAATGAGTATTCAAAGTAATACATTGGAATCTGAAGCTCATAAGTAAATTGAGAAACAATATTTTTGTATGCAGTAATGCTTCCGTTGTAATATCCACCTCCATGAAAATAAATCCCGAAAGTATCCTCCTGAGCATTGTTAGGAGTAAATTTATAAATATCCATCTCACTGGTAGCAATTTTTTCAAGATGAACATTGTCATTAAATTTATTTAATCTTGAACCTGTATAGTCATAACCTATTCTGGCAGTCCTGGCGAAATCAATCCTATCCTGAAAAGTCTGTTGGCTTTTTGGTTTATTTAGTAGGACTTTATCTTTTAACTTTCTGATTGGAAGAATATTTTTATAAAGTTGTGTTCTTAATCCAATAGGAAGACTTGGAATATAATCAAGAGTGAACTTTTCCAAAATTTTTAATAATAAATTTATCACATATTAATTATACAATTTTTCAAGAATGAATAAATACCTATAATAGTTTCTATGCAAGAAGTAAATGGTTCAATTGCAATACTTGGTTCTGGAGAAACAAGTCCTAATTTAGTTTCTGTGCATAGAAATTTGATAAATAAAATTGATGGTGAAGTAATTGCTTCTTTAATAGATACACCTTTTGGATTTCAAGAAAATGCTGATCAGTTAGTTGATAAATTGATTGAATTTTATGATGTAAGTCTAAATTTAGAAATAAACTTGGCTAGCTTTAGAAATAAAAAGTATTTTAAATCAGTTGAATACTTTGAGTTTATAAAAAAAATTCAAAGTTCAAATTTTATATTTTCAGGACCAGGTAGTCCAAGCTACGCAACAAAAAATTGGATAGATACAGATGTACCAGAAATTTTTAAGGAGAGACTTTGCTCTGGAAGTAGCTTAATATTTGCCAGTGCAGCAGCATCAACTTTAGGTATTAGAACAATCCCAGTCTATGAAATATACAAGGTTGGGATTGACCCCTACTGGGAGAAAGGTATAAATCTTCTTGAAGTTTTTGATATTGATTGTGTAGTTGTTCCGCACTTTAATAATAAAGAAGGTGGAAACCATGACACAAGCATAAGTTATCTTGGTGCTAAAAGAATGGAAATTCTACAAGAGATTCAACCAACGAATATATTAGGTATTGATGAGCATACAGCTCTTATAATTGATGCAAAAGAAAACCTTTTTGAAGTTGAAGGGTTAGGTCAAGTCACNGTCATTAATCAAAATGAAACTCAAAACTTTAAGAATGGTGAAAAATATAATTTAGATGATCTCAGAAACTTATTAGAAAATACTGAAACAAAATCAATTAAAGAAAGTGCTGACAATGATCAAAATTCTCAAGATGAACAAATTGAAGATGTTTTAAGAAAAGAAATAGCTGAATTAAGACTGGAAATTGAAAAGAATAATAAAAATTCAGAAAATATAAATAATTTAATCAATAAATTAATTTCTTATCGGATAGAACTTAGATCATCTCAAAAATATGAAGAATCAGATATCGTCAGAGATTTTCTCACAGAATCAAATATAGAAATTGAGGATGATAAGAATTCTTCTAGCTGGAAGTTTAAAGATTAATTGATCCGTATTCACCCAAAATTTTAAATTCTTTGGCTACTTGGCTAAGGTTATCCATTAAAAGTTGGTCAATTTTTTTGTCAGTATTCTGATAATCTACGTAAAACTTATATTCCCAAGGAGACCCCAGAATTGGTCTTGATTCTAATTTTATAAGATTTAATTTTAGAACATCGAACACAGTTAAAGCCTTAAGTAAGGAGCCAGGCTCATCCGCTGCTACAAGAATTGCAGAGCGAATATTTTTTTCTTCAGAAATTTCGAGTGGTTTTTTTCCTGTCAAAAAAAATCTTGTGTAATTTTCTTCATGATTAGATATATTTTTCTCAATTACTGTAAATCTTTCATCATTATCAAAATGATCACCTGCTATAGCCCCAATATCAATTGATTTAGTCTCTAATAAACTAATTACACTTCCTGCAGTGTCAAACACTGGTTGTAGTTCAACATCTAAATCATTTAAATATTTACTGCATTGTTGGAGTGCTTGTGGATGAGATATAACTTTTTTTATATCTTCTTTTTTTGTTCCTTTAATACCAATGAGAGCATGGTTTATCTTCTTTTTAATCTCTAGATATATTTCTAAATTGTGTTCAATTAAACTTTCATAAGCTTCTATTACTGTTCCAACAAGAGAATTTTCAACTGGCAAAAGCCCAAATCCTTCTTGAGTCGTATTTTTAGAGACCTCCTGAAAGGTTTTGCAAGAGACTAATTCGTAATCTGGAAATAATTCTAATAATACAGATTCAGAGTATGAGCCTTTTGATCCCTGGTAGAATATTTTTTCATTTTTCATTTATATAATCAATTCCTTTTTTGTAACCATCAATACCTAAACCTACAAATGACTCTTCACATACATCGTGAATTAAATTTGTTTTTCTAAAGTTTTCCCTTTTTCTAATATCTGTCATATGTACTTCCACGATAGGTAAATTTAGAAGTAGTAATGAATCTCTTATTGCCACACTTGTGTGAGTATATCCACCAGGATTAATTATCAAACCGTGAATCGTTTCATTATTGAAAATGTTTTGGATAAATTCACAAATTTCTCCCTCATGATTAGATTGATAAAAAATTAATTCATCCTTATTGTTCGTGTAGTCTTCAAGTTCAGAAATTAATTCCTTATAAGTAGTTGTTCCATATTTATCAATTTCTCTTTGCCCAAGAAAATTTAAATTTGGACCATTGATGATTACAATTTTACCCATTAATTAAAACCTCCAAAAGATCGTTTATGTGTAAATCAATCAAAATAGGTTTCTCAATATCTTGTATTAATACAAATTTAATTACGTCATTTGATACTTTCTTATCATTTGAAATTATCTCTTTTAGGTAATTGATGTCATTTGAAAATTTATAATCTGTTTTTAGTGATTTTTTATTCAAAAAATCTTCAAACTGATGTTTCACATTATTATCAAGATGGTATTTTGTCTCAGCTATTTCAAGACCTTTAAGAATACCAATAGCTACAGCCTGTCCGTGGGAAACACTGAAATCCGAATCTTTTTCAATTAGATGTCCTATTGTATGTCCTAAGTTTAGAAACATTCTTTCATTACTTTCTTCAATATCATTTTGTAATATACTGTTTTTCACTTTTACACTTTTTTTTATTATTTCGTCGATATTTTTCATAAAATTATCAACATATATCAAATCAAGTATTGTTCTATCCCCTAAAAGGCCAGCCTTAATCGATTCAATTATTCCATTATTAAGTTCATTTTCAGAAAGGGAATCTAAAAATTCTGAGCAAATCAATATTTTTTCTGGAATAAAAAAGGTTCCAATCTGATTTTTACCATAGTCGTTGTTAAAACCATTCTTACCTCCATGAGCGGCATCTACCATCCCCAGCAACGTCGACGGTATTAAACATAGTTTTGCCCCACGTTTGAATGTACTAGTTGCAAAACCCACTAAATCACTGAGTACACCTCCACCAATCCCAATAACTTTAGAATTTCTATCTAAAGATTGATCAAACATAATTGACCAGAGCTTTTGTATAGTCTCTAAGCCCTTGGTTGATTCATTTATATCAATTTCAAAAATATTTAAATTCTCATCTAGGTTGAGAATTGATGAAAGATTAGAGTCAAGAAATACCACATGATTATCAGTATTTATATAATTTTTTAGATCTATATCTAGATCATTAAAGTTATTTGAGTAATCTATTTCAGATAACTTCATTTTTTAACCACGTATTTTGAATAATTGTTTCCGCTATTATTTTCTCTTTTTTATTTTTGATATCGATAATATGTTTTGACTGATTATATAAATTTTCGCGCAATTTATAAAGTTCTGATATCTCTTCTTTACCTTTTTTTACAAGTGGGCGCTCTGAATTTGAAATTCTTTTCCATAAATTTTCAAATGTATCTTTTAGATAAAAACTAAGTTCTGAATTTTTGACCTCATCCAGAATATGTGAGACTTCAAGAGAGCCTCCTCCAAGAGCAATTACGGTATCGTTATCTGGCAATGCTTGAAAAGTTTCAAGTTCAATATTACGAAAATATTTTTCACCTTTTGTTTGAAAGATTTTATTTATACTTCCATATTTTTTTTCAATATTTTCATCTAGGTCAATTGTATTTGCATTTACTATCTGTTTTATTTTTTTGAGAATCGATGTTTTACCAGAACCCATGAATCCAACTAAATAGATATTATTCTGTTTCATAGTTCATTTTCCAAGTCTGATTGTCCATGTCAAAATCATCAACATTCAATTTTGAAATACTATTAAAGTTTTTTACAATTTCTTTTTTGCTGTCCCCTCCAGTTTTAAGTAATAAATTTCGTAAAATTTCAAATGCCATTGCGCTTTCGAAAATTGGGACAGCCCTTGGTACCGCACATGTATCAGAACGTTCGTAAACTGTCTTTGTTTCCTCCTTTGACGATAAATTTACGCTCTTTATCGGAGTTAATGTCGTACTAATTGGTTTTAAATATGCTTTAACTATAATTTCTTCTCCGTTAGTCATTCCACCTTCAAAACCTCCAAGATTATTGGATTCTTTTTTGATAGATCCATCTTGTAAAACATATTGATCTTGAACATCTGTTCCAAAGTTTTTTGAAGCTTCTATTCCATTACCTATTTCAACAGCTTTTACACTTTGTATTGACATAAATATTCTGGCAAGATTCGCATCTAACTTTCTATCCCAATGTACAAAACTTCCTAATGTAGGAGGTACTCCTGATGCTATTGTTGTGATTGATCCACCAAGTGTATCTTTCCTTTTTCTTGCTTCAAGTATCTCATTCTCCATATCTTTCCCAGCTTTTTCATCGGGACAAGATACTGGTGAGTCGGTGACTTTTGATTGTAGATCTTGTAAATCAATTATTTTTTCTTGCACATAATCAACTTTTCCAATTCCAGAAACATATCCACAAATATTGATTTCAAAACTTTCTAAAATTTGAGCCGCTATTGCTCCTAGAGCACATCTCATAGCTGTTTCCCTTGCGCTTGATCTTTCGAGTACTAATCTGATGTCCGAACTATTATATTTCGCAGTTCCTATCAAGTCAGCATGTCCGGGCCTTGGTACTACATAAGGTTCAATATCTTTATCTTTCCAATTTTTCCAATCATTATTTTTTATTTTTAATGTGATTGGCCCGCCAGTAGTTAAATTGTTTATTATTCCCGAGGTTATCTCAACTTCATCACTCTCAATATTCATTCTTCCACCTGAACCTTGGCTTTTTTGTCTTCTTTTAAGAAAACTATCAATATAGTCTTTTGTTACGTTAAATCCGGCAGGTAGGCCTTCAATGATACCTGTTAACTCAGGCCCATGGCTTTCACCGGCAGTTAAGAATCTAATCATTTTGACTTTCTAGTAATTTGTATAACTCATCATATATATCTAAAACTTGTAAGTTAAGATTTGTCCAAATGTTAAAAGACAATACTGCTTGGCAAATAAGCATCCCTATACCATCGTAGGACTCAAATTCTGAAATAAATTTTTCAAAAAAAGAATTTTTATAACCATATCCAATATTTAAAAATAATTCTAGATTTGTAAATTGATTTGTATCTAAATCAAGTGATTCCGAAGATAAATGAGACATCCCAACTGGTGTAGTATTAATCACTAAATCAATTTCAGGAGCAAGTTCTTTTGCATTTACATATGAAATTGTCTCATCCGTTTGATTTCTACTTACAACATGAGTTTTTGTTTTATGAGTTGATANAGCATATTTAATTGCTTTGGAACTNCCACCACTTCCCAAGATTAATATATTTTTTTTGTTCAAATCATATCCAATTTTTTTCAAAAATAGTGTAAAACCTTCAAAGTCAGTATTGAAAAGTTCAATTTTATCGTCTGTTCTTTTTACAGTATTCGTAGATCCTATTTTTTGGACATGTTCNTCAATAGTAAAATCTATATCTAAATTTAGTATTTTTTCTTTGTGTGGAATAGTTATATTGAATCCATTAAGATCAGCAATTAATGTATCNACCGATTCTGTTGTTAAATTCTCAATTTTAAATGGCTGATATTTACNATCCAGATTGTTCATATTAAACAAATAGTTCTGAATAATTGGAGAATAAGTTTTTTCAAGTGGCCATCCAATAATTCCATAATTACTCATTTATTTCACCTCCTAATAGCTTTATATCTTCAAAAAAAGAAGGATAAGAATCATTTATACACTCAAAATTATCTGGAATTATTTTTTTATTTAGTCCTATATTTGCAACTATCGCCGTCATAGCGATTCTATGATCATCAAGTGTTTCAATTTTTCCTTTTTTTAATTTTTGGATACCTTNAATCTCAAACCCATCATCAAGCAACTTAATTTCACCACCTAAATTAAGAATAAAATTTTTCATCGCATCTAATCTATTTGATTCTTTAACTTTTAGCTCTTCCGCGCCAACTACTTTTGTCAATCCTTTGGCTTGTGAGGCAAGTAAAGTAAAAATTGGAATTTCGTCTATTAAATCCGGAATTTCGTCTTTACTAACTGTTGTTCCATTAAGTATTGACTTATTTATTTTTATATCACCTATTACTTCATTGTTTTCTTCTCTAATATTTAGGATCTCAATTTTTGCTTCCATTCTTTTTAAGACTTTTATAAATCCCAGTCTTCTTTCATTAATTAGCATGTTGGAAAGAATTATTTCTTTACCTCTTAATAAACCGAGAGCAATTAAAAAAGCACCTGATGATATATCACCAGGAATAGTAATGGTCAATGGTTCTAACTTAGTTGTTGGTGGGACAGTTAATGTATTTCCAAGCCTCAATATATCCACACCCATAGCTACAAGCATTCTCTCAGTATGGTCTCTAGTAGGAACGGTTTCTTCAATAAGGGTTGGTTCATTATGATATAGAGAAGCAAGAATTAATGCACTTTTGACTTGGGCACTTGGTACTTTGGTATTTTGAAAACTGAATGAGTATTCTTTTGGATTAAAATTTATTGGTAAAAAATTATTTTTTATTTTTATATCAGCTCCATGATCAACCAGTAAATTAGTAATTCTATTCATTGGTCTATTATTTAATTGAGTACTGCCAATTAGTGTCGAAGAAAATTTTTGTTTAGATAATAGTCCAATAAGCAATCTAGCAGTTGTTCCAGAATTCTTGGCATTAAGGTCATTTTTTGGTTTTTTTAATCCATTTATTCCCTGACCAGTTATCGAAACTTTATCCTCGATTTTTACATCAGCCCCCAATTGTTCAACGATTTTTAAAGAGGCTTTTGTATCTTCACTTATTAATAAATTCTTAATTACGGATGTGCCCTCTGCTAAAGCAGAAAACAAAATTGCTCTATGGGATATAGATTTATCTCCTATCACTTGAACTGTTCCAGATAACCCTCGATTAATTAATTTCAACTTAATGGTCTCTCTCCAAACTTTTCTGATAAAGCTCTTCTCCACTCAACTGACGAGGTAAGGTATTCTATTAATTGATTTTTCTCCTGAAGTGACATTAATGAGGATATTTCATCAATTAGTGAAATAAGAAATTTATTTATATTTTCAGAGTTTGTGTTGTACATGTCTATTATCATTTCTGGATTTGTCCTTGTTAGCCTAGTTGCTCCATCGAATCCACCAGCTGCTAAACCCATAATTTCATCTATTTCATAATCTTTTTTAGCTATCCCAACCAATGCAGAACTTATTAAGTGTGGCAAATGACTTGTAATAGATAATATTTCATCATGTTTTTTTCGATCTATCCACACTTCTTTGCAGTTCAATATGTTTACTAAATCTCTTGCAATTTTTTTTGAATTGTCGTTCATGGATTCTGTTTCACAGAGTAAAAATGTTGCATCATCGTACATTTCAGGTGTAGGTTCCCAACTTCTGTTATCAGCTAAACCACACAAAGGATGGCCACCTACGGAAGGTATTTTGGAGCTATCCATAAGATTACAAATTGATTCTTTAGTACCACCAATATCAATTAATAATTTTGAGTCATCAATTTCATTACCCTCTGATAAAAATGACACAATATTATTTATTGGCATAGACAGAACCGTGACATCATAACTTTCATCTTTAGATTTTGTATCAATACCATATTTTTCAGCCCTATTTTCTGCTTCCTTATCAACGTCCTGACCAAAAACATCTATACCTTTACTTTTTAAATTGATTCCAAGATTCGCACCCATCAATCCAAGGCCAATTATTTTTACTTTGCTAATCATGTTTTTAATGACCTACCAACTACTTCTGCCATTGAACTTACTTTTTTCCCTAAGTCAATAAGTTCTGGTGGAGTTAAAGCTTGTGGCCCATCACATAATGCTTCATCTGGCCTTGGATGTATCTCGATAAGAAGACCGTCTGCTCCTGCAGCAATAGCTGCCAAAGCAATTGGAGCAACTAAATTATTTGCCCCAGTCCCATGGCTTGGATCAGCAATAACTGGTAAATGTGTATTCATTTTCAAATAAGGAATAGCATTTATATCAAAAGTATTTCTTGTGGCTGTCTCAAAGGTTCTGATACCCCTCTCACATAAAATAACATTTTCATTACCTCTCGTAAGGATATATTCGGAAGCTAAAAGTAGCTCTTCAAGGGTTGCGCTCATTCCTCTTTTTAATAAAACTGGAAGTTTTGATTCTCCAACAGCTTCCAACAGTTTAAAGTTTTGCATATTTCTTGCTCCGATTTGAAGTACATCAACATATTTTTCCATCATCTCAAGATGCTGAACATCCATAATTTCACTGAATAATGGTAAATTATGTAAATCTGCAGCTTCTTTAAGCATTACTAGACCTTCTTCACCAAGGCCTTGAAAACTGTATGGAGAGGTTCTTGGTTTGAACGCACCACCTCTTAATCCATTTCCTCCAGCTTGAACAACAGCTTCAGCTGTTTCTAAGGTTTGTTCTTGATATTCTGCGCTATCTGGCCCTGCTATAAATGCAAGTTCTTTACCTCCTACAACTAGATCTTTGATTTTTACTTCTGTGTTTGATTCTTTATAGGTTTTACTTGCAAGCTTGTAAGATCTTCCGATTGGAATAACCTGATGAACGTTATCTAACAATCGCATAACTCCACGATTATCTTCAATTACTTTCCCATGGACAGCAACTACAGTCCTTTCAACTCCATAAAGAACTTTTGGCTCATGACCTTGTTCAATTGCCTTTGCCTTTACCTTTTCAATGTCTTCCTCAGAAGCAGCTTGCTTCATTACTACGATCAATTTGTTCCTCCTAAAAAAAAATCGGGCTTTTGCCCGATTTGACACAACGTTACTTTAGGGCAGCTTATATGTGCGCTCTAAAGTAAAAGTATGTGTTAATTTTCATTGTGGTAATAATACCATGTATTACAGATTTGCAAATAGTTTTTATCTATCTGGTCTTAAATTCTTAGCTTCACCTAAATAGGTATGAGTTACTTCAATTTCATCCTTGTAGGTTACTAAAACTCTTATACAACCTTCAAGGTCATTAACTACGTTTGGAGCCTTTGTATCAATTGCAGATAATTGAGAGTGACCAAGTTCTCTGAGAGCCTTTGCTGGGAAAGCGGCATCAAGATCATTAGTAACAGTAAAAATTACAGAAACAATTTTTGAAATATCAAGGTTGTTATTTTCTACAATCGTATTAAATAATTCTTTTGTAGATTTTAATATATCGTTTTCTGTGTTTTCTACTGTAGCAATTGCTCCTCTTATTCCATTCATGACAACTAATGATAAAAAAAAAGAGTGGACATTGTCCACTCTTTTTTTTAAAAAATGTATGTTTTACATCATACCTTCCATGCCACCCATTCCTCCAGGAGGCATTGGAGCTTCTGGCTCTGGTTCTTCCGCTATCAAGGCTTCAGTTGTTAATACAAGAGAAGCAATAGATGAAGCATTTTCAACAGTTGATCTCGTAACTTTTGCTGGATCAATAACTCCATCTTTAACAAGATCTACCATCTCACCATTAGAGGCATTTAATCCTACATTTCCTTTTTCTGCTTTTACTTTTTCAACCATTACTCCACCTTCAAAACCTGCATTTTCTGCAATTTGTCTTAATGGTGCTTCTAATGCTTTTTTGACGATGTTTCTACCAATTACTTCACCCTCGGATCCTCCAGAAATTTTATCTACAGTATCTTGTGCTCTGATTAGAGTAACACCACCACCAGCAACGATTCCCTCTTCAACAGCTGCTCTTGTTGCTGCTAGGGCATCTTCAATTCTCATTTTCTTTTCTTTCAATTCGACTTCTGTAGCTGCGCCAACTTTTACTTGGGCGACTCCACCTGAGAGTTTTGCTAATCTTTCTTGAAGTTTTTCTTTATCCCAGTCAGAATCTGACTCGTCAATCTCAGATTGAATTTGTTTTACTCTTCCTTCAACATCAGCTTTTTTGCCTTTACCATTAACAATTGTGGTATTGTCTTTTTTGACAATTACTTTTTCAGCTTGGCCTAACATATCAACAGTTGTGTTTTCAGTTTTCAACCCTAACTCTTCAGAAATTACTTCTCCTCCTGTAAGGATTGCTATATCTTGGAGCATAGCTTTTCTTCTTTCACCAAATCCTGGAGCTTTTACAGCTACGGATGTAAAAGTACCTCGTATTTTATTAACAACAAGTGTCGCTAATGCTTCCCCTTCAACATCTTCTGCAAGAATGATCAATGGTTTTCCTGAATTCATTACTTTTTCAAGAACAGGTAATAAATCATTAACAGCTGTGATTTTTGAATTAACAATAAGAATATATGGATCTTCTAAAATCGCTTCTTGTCTATCAGGATCAGTTACAAAATAAGGTGATATAAATCCCTTATCAAATTGCATACCATCAGTAAATTCAAGTTCCATCCCAAAAGTTTGGCCTTCTTCGACAGTAATAACGCCATCTTTGCCAACTTTCTCCATTGCTTCAGCAATTGTTTCTCCAATTTCTGAGTCTGCAGCAGAGATTGATGCAACCTGAGCAATTTCATCTTTACCACCAATAGATTTTGAGAAACCAGCTATAAACTCTGTTACAGCTTGTGCAGCTTCAAGCATTCCTCTTTTTACTTCCATTGGATTAACACCCGCAGAAACAGTTTTCATGCCCTCATTAACCATCGACTGAGCTAAAACAGTTGCAGTGGTTGTACCATCACCAGCGACATCATTTGTTTTTGATGCTACCTCTTTGGCTAGTTGAGCACCCATGTTTTCGTAGGGGTCTTCTAGATCAACTTCTTTTGCAATGGTGACACCATCATTTGTAATTGTTGGTGCTCCCCATTTTTTTTCTAAAACTACATTTCTTCCTTTAGGTCCAAGTGTTACTTTGACAACATCTGCTAATTTATTAACACCATCCTCAAGACCTTTCCTTGCTTTTTCGTTAAATACTAGAGTTTTCTTTGCCATTTTTTCCTCCTATTATTTTCCGACTACTGCGAGTATATCTCTACTTGATAAAATCAAATATTCTTCGCCGTCAACTTTAATTTCTGTTCCACCATATTTTGAATAAACAACTTTGTCACCTTTTTTAACATCAGGTTTAATTTTTTCACCGTTGTCATTAGTTTCTCCAGGTCCTACAGCAACAACCTCTCCTTCTTGAGGTTTCTCCTTTGCCGTATCAGGTATATAAATTCCCGATGGAGTTTTCATATCTTCTTCAGATAGTGGTTTTACAACAACTCTATCTCCTAGTGGTTGAAGATTCATGTTTAATTCCTTCCTAAAATTTTCTACTTTTTTTGAATTTAATATAGTTATGTTTATAAAGGTATTTATTTTCTTAAATTGTTATGAAATTATTGAAGATAACCTTATATCGTTAATATTCATTTTATTTGTAATAAGCTCATTTTTAGCAGCAACACAAATCATTGCTGCATTATCAGTTGATAATTTTGGCGATGGTAAATAAAGGTTTTTATTATTATTTTCAGAAAATAATACAATTTTTTCGCGTAACCTGGAATTTGCCATAACTCCACCTCCACCTGATATATTGTTAACACCGGTTTCTTTAATCGCTTTGACAAAAATGTTCATTAAGGAATCAACTATTGCCTCTTGATATGATGCAGCAAAATCTTTTTTTAAGAGTTGATCCTCTTCTGAAAGTTTCTGTAGAAAATAAACTGCTGCTGTCTTCAATCCAGAAAAAGAATAGTCAAATTTGTTTGAAGTTTTAGGTCGAGGAAGATCTACTTTTTTTGGATCACCACCCTCTGATATTTTTTGAATCGCTGGACCCCCAGGAAAACCAAATCCACAAAATCTTGATAATTTGTCAAAAGCTTCACCTGCAGCATCATCAATGGTTGAACCCAAGAGATTATATTTACCCCATTCTTCAACTAAAACAATTTGTGTATGTCCTCCAGAGACAAGCAATGATAAAAATGGAGGCTCCATGTTTGGATGCTCAATAAGAGGTGCGCTTAAATGTCCGACCATATGATCTACTGCATAAAATGGCTTTTCAAGAGCCCATGCCACAGATTTTGCAAANTTGTAGCCTACNACAAGACTACCTGCCAGACCAGGACCATCAGTACTNGCNACAATATCAATTTCACTTAAATCTATACCNCATTCATTNANAGAGGAATGAAAAAGATTTCTTATCATTTCAGCATGTGCTCTTGATGCTACTTCAGGTACCACTCCACCAAATTTCTCATGAATTTCAACTTGTGATGAAATTTTGTTAATTAAGAGGTTATCACCTTTCATTAAAGCTATCGCTGTCTCATCACAACTTGTTTCAAAACCTAAAATGATTTTTTCACTCTGCATATGCTTTTTCCTTTATAAAAATATCTGCATCTTCAGTGACATAATATTTTTTTCTTTTTCCAAAATGTTTAAAGTTGTATTTTTTATACAAACTTTGAGCAGATTTATTAGATTCACGAACTTCCAAGATAATTTTTTCATATTTTGAAACTTCAAAATAACTTATTAATTCGTCCATAAGTTCGGTTGCTACACCTTTTTTTCTATATTCTTCCAATACACCAATTCCTAAAATCTCAATATCATGATGGATAAATTGGATACCTAAATAACCTATAATTTCATCTTCATTTTGGTAAGTCCAATATTTAAAACTTTTATCGTTAATTTTTTGCTCAATAATACTGGCATCCCATGACATAGAAAATAAATTTTGCTCTAAGTTAGACAGCTGAAGTGCTATCTCAGATGAACAAAATTCTAAACTTTTAATCATAAAACTTTACATTCCCACTCAAAGTATCTTTTGATAATGTCACATCAGGTTCTCTCATATATTCAAGATTTATTTCATTGAAGTTGGGATAGTCTTTTATTTTTTCACCAACGTTATAAATATTTTCAGCAGTTACAAATCTTGGTTCAGCTAATTTAGTATTACTATCAGTAAGAATTTTTTTATTTTCTATAAGATCCCAATTACCTACTAATAATTTTTTATCGGCATCATCAGAAAGTTTAATTTCTAAGTTTTCAACTGAAATTACTTGAGGATCTGACTCTCGTGTTACTCCACCAGGAACAGGCATATATTCGCAATAAGCAAACTCATTTCGTTTGATATCAATCAACGAACATATTTTTCTGTGACTTGTATGTGCTGCAAACGCAAGAGCGTCAAGACCATTTACTGGAATTATAGGTATGCCTAAAACTGCACCAAGTCCTTGGGAAACTGATAGACCGATTCTTAGTCCAGTGTAATATCCGGGCCCAACATCGAGATAAAGTGCATTAAGATCATTTCTACTTGCCTTTGTTTTATCAAATAATTCATTTATTTGATTTAGCAATATTCCAGTTGAGCCTTTATTAGTTTTTGAAACAAAACTAGCAAGTAATTTTTCCTCAAATATTGCCGCAGAAACATATTCACCTGATGTAGAAATTGCTAATTTATACAATTTAAAACCTTATCTTCCTTGTTGAATCATCAATTATATCAATATCAATAATTGTCCAATTGCTTAGGTTTGTATTAGGAAGTTGGTTTGACCATTCAACAAAAAATAGAGTATTTTCTTCAAACAAAGGAAGATCTAGGTCAATAAATTCTTGGAATGATGAAAGTCTATAGAGATCAACATGGTAAATACTTAAATCTTCTTTGAGATAATTTTTTACAATATTAAATGTTGGAGAAGTTACATTATCTTCGATACCAAGGTGATAAATTATCTTTTTAATTATTGAAGTTTTACCAGCTCCCAAACTNCCGTTGAATCCAATTACTGAAGGAATTGATAATTTTGTTACGAAATCTTTTGCGAATTCATCTAAATCTGATTCTTTAATCTCGATCTCATTCAATTTCAACCCTTTCAAGTCGTTCATTTATATTTGTAAGGATCTCCCATTCAATAGTCTTATTCCATTTTGCAATATCGAAAACTGTAATTTTAAGTTCATTGTTCTCAGAATTTCCCAAAAGAACAACTTCATCATTAATATTTGCCTCCACATCTGTGATGTCATATAAAATTTGATCCATAGTTACTCTTCCTATCAAATTGCAATATGTATTGTTAACTATGACTTTTCCATCAGGAAATGTACTCCATGGATATCCATCGCCATATCCAACAGGTGATACACCAACAGTTGTATCTCTTTCTAAAGTTAGTGCTTTTCCATAAGAAACGGCTTCACCCTTTTTTCTATAGTGAATGTTTGATATTCTTGTTTTTATTGCCATCGTAGGTTTCAGATCTTGAACAACTTCAGCGGGTGTTATATTGCACCCATATACTGCGAGACCAACTCTTGACAGGTTAAACGTAGGATCAAAATTATAAAATGACGATCCAGAATTATCAGCATGTAATAGTAAATTATTTGTATCTACATCCTTGATTGTTTGTTTGAACAATTTGATAGATTCTTCTGTAGGCTCTATCTCTTCGTCAGCTAATGGAAAATGGGTGCATATACCAGCAAGATTTATGGTTTTAGAGCTTGTTATTTTTTCATAAAGGTTTTTAAAATCTTCTGGTTCACAACCAACTCTGTGCATACCAGTATCTATTTTTATATGGGTATTGAATGCTTTACCGGATTTTGCTAGACCATCAATAAAAAAATCATTATAAACTGTTAAGTCGATATTATATTTTTCTATATTGTCTATCTCACCAAGTGATGGCTCGGTAAGCAACAATACCCTTAGTTCATCAGATTGTGCTCGAACTTTTTTTGCTTCACTAATAGCTGCTACTGCAAACCATTTGATTCCAGCTTCCATAGCTGTTTTAACAGTCCATTCAATGCCGTGACCATAACCATTGGCTTTGACAACCAAGCAAAGTTCTTTGTCTGATAGTTGTTTTAATACTTCTATATTGTGTAAATAATTTGTCTTATTTACATATACGTAACCTCTATCCATATTATTTATTCTACAGTAACTGACTTTGCAAGGTTTCTTGGTTGATCAATCGATTGGCCATTCTTGTTAGCTACGTGATAGGCAATAAATTGTAGCGGTATAATCGAGATCACAGTAGTTAGTATTTCATTACTATCTGGTAGTGTGACATAATCATTTGATATATTTTCAAGCTTTTCTGACTCACTATCTCCAATAGCAATTACATATGCTCCCCTGGCAATAACCTCTTGTACATTACTGGTCGTCTTATCAAGTAGATGATTTTGACTGGCAGTAACTATTACAGGGGTTCCTTTTTCTATTAAAGCTAGCGTACCGTGTTTAAGCTCTCCTGCTGCTAATGCCTCAGCATGCAGATAGGAAATTTCCTTTAATTTTAAGGCACCTTCAGCTGCCAAAGCATAATCCAATCCTCGACCAATAAAATAGATATCATTCTTTTTATAGATTTTTTCAGATATTTCTTTTATTTGCCCTTCACAAGCCATGGTGTGGTCTATTAGCTTTGGGAGTTCTGCAATTTCATCAAATGAGACATCCAACTTATTTTCAGCGTCCCAGTGTTTTGCTATGACAAGCTGAGAAACAAGCATGCCTAAATAAGCTTTGGTAGAAGCTACCCCTATCTCTGGCCCTACATGTAGATAAAATACACTATCAGCCATTCTTGCTAATGAACTACCAACCACATTTACTAAAGCAAGAACATGTGAACCATTTTCCTTTAATAATTCTGTAGCAGCAATAGTGTCCATGGTTTCTCCGGACTGGGAAATTACAATACCTAAATCGTTTTTTCCCACGATTGGTTCTCTATATCTGAACTCTGAAGCAAGCTCAACACTTACCGGAACTCCAAGAACTTTCTCAAATAGATCTTTCCCAAACAAACCAGCATGATAGGCTGTTCCGCATGCAACAATCCAAATTTTTTCAAATTTTGAAGCCTCGTCTAACTTAATTGGGATTTCATCTGAAGATGCTTCAAGCCTTCCAGATAAAGTTCTTTCTATTACCTCAGATTGTTCAAGGATTTCTTTATACATAAAATGGTCATACCCTGACTTCTCTGCTTCAGATACCTCCCAATCGATTTCTTGAATTTCTCTCTGGATTTCATTTAATTCAGAATCGAACAACTTATATTTACCATTTTTAATTTCTACAAAATCACCATTTTCAAGAAATATCATTTTCTTTGTATGTTCNAAGATTGCTGCTGAATCAGATGCTAGAAAAACCTCATTATCACCAACTCCAAGGACTAGNGGACTCATTAATCTTCCTGCAACAATAGTGCCCTCTTCTTTNNTTGTAGTNACAACAAGGGCNTATGTTCCCTCAAGTGTTTTTGCTACATTCACCACTGTTTTTAAAAGATTTCCATTCCATTTTCTGCTTAACTCTACAGCTACGACTTCCGTGTCAGTGTCTGAATTAAATTTAAATCCATCGTTTNTAAGATCTTTCTTGATTTCTGCATAATTCTCAATAATGCCATTGTGAATGATTGCAAATTCATCATTGTTGTCTGAATGTGGNTGTGCATTCACATCATTCGGTACTCCATGAGTTGCCCATCTTGTATGACCAATCCCNATATTTCCTAAAATTTGCTTATCTTCTAAATGTTCTTTTAAGACATCGAGTTTACCCTCTTTTTTTTCAATCGTTATTTTGCTTCCATCAGAAATTGCTATTCCTGCTGAATCATATCCTCGATATTCCAAACGAGAGAGACCATTGATTAAGATTGGTAAAGGTTCTTTAGGGCCTGAATACCCTACAATTCCACACATTATATCTCCATTCCAACGAGCAGGTTAAAATAAAGACTGCTTTAAATTGTCTCTGTTCAGAAATTTCTCTCTGTTTTTAAACAATTTATATCGACTGCAGAGCCGAGTATGCATCCGCCGAATTTTTCGATAACATACTTCCTCGTCACCTCGTTAAAGGCCAGGCGCTATATTGCTCGTTATAAAGAGTATATCGATAAGTATGGTTAATTTAGGTATTTATTAATTTTTGTAATAAGCTCATTTGAAAAATCTTCCATAGCTTCATTACTTTTAGCCTCTACAAGTACACGCAATAATGGCTCTGTCCCTGAATTACGTATTAAATATCTTCCGTCTAAATCTTTTTTTATTGACATGTCCAAAGCTATCTGGTTTATGTACTCTAATTCTTCGTCATTTAATTTATTTTTTAATTCTAGGTTTGTCAGTTGTTGTGGGTATTCATAAAGATTCTCTTTCTTAAAATCACTCAAAGCTACACCAAAGTGTTGCATAGCTTTCAAAACATAGATTAATGTAACTAGACCGTCACCAACTGGTAATAGGTCAGAAATAATGATGTGACCAGACTGTTCTCCCCCTAAAGCAGCGTCATATTTTTTCATTGCCTCTGCAACATATTTATCACCAACTGGAGTTTCAATAAGATCAAAATTAAATTTTTCTATGGCTTGTTTAAAGCCATAATTTGACATTACCGTACTAACAACAATGTTATTGGTAAGCTGATTTACTTCAGATAAATATTTTGAAAGAATTGTTAATATTAGATCACCATTTACAATATCTCCATTTTCATCGACCATTATCAATCTATCGGCATCACCATCAAAAGATGCACCAATTTCACCCTTTCCAATATTTTTTTGTAGATTTTCAGGTACTGTTGCTCCACAGTCTTTATTTATATTTAAGCCATCCGGTTGATTGTTGATAATTCTGTAATTTGCATTTTTTTTATCAAATAACTCTTTTATGACAGTTGACGCTGATCCGTTTGCTGCATCAATGAGTATTTGAAAATGACTAAAATCAACATCCGTAACCTCATCAAGAAAATTAAGATATTCAAGATGTCCATCACTTAAATTAATAATTTCGGCATGTTGATTTGGTAGCTCTAAGTTATCAATATTTTTTTCAATTGATATTTCAACATCATCATCTAATTTTGATCCGTTTTCTTGAATTAACTTTATGCCGTTATATTCAGCAGGATTATGTGAAGCAGAAATTATAATTCCAAGATCGTAATTAAATTTTTTCAAAATTATAGGCATTGAACCAGAAGGTAAAACTCCATGATTATAAATATTTACTTTGCTTGAAAATCCTATGGAAATCCAACTCAGAATTTCATCTGAGGATGAACGTGTATCTGAAATGACACCAATATTTTTAGGATTTATATGTTGCTCAACAGATGCCGATATTTTGGATATAAGATCTTTGCTTAAAGTATCGTTTGGTATACCCCTAATACCATCAGTACCAAAATACTTCTTCAATGAATTATTATCTTTTAGTAAATTGCTCTGCTCTACGGGCTTTCTTTAGTCCGTATTTTTTTCTTTCAACTTTACGAGCATCTCTAGTTAGAAGACCTGCTTTTTTTAATTTTGGTCTGAGTTCTGGATCAAATTGAATTAATGCTCTAGAAATACCTAAAGCTACAGCATCAGCTTGGGCAGATAAACCACTTCCATTCACATTAACTTTTAAATTAAACTTTTTTTCCATCCCAACTACATTAAATGGTTTGTTGATAGTCATCCTCATTGAGGGGCTTGGAAAATAGTCTTCGATTGTTTTACCATTGAATTCAAAATTTCCCTCACCTTCACTCAACATAACTCTTGCTACAGATGTTTTTCTTCTTCCAGTTCCTAAAATTGTTTTACTCATTATTCAACTACTTTCTTTATATCAAAACTTAGTTCAGATGGATTTTGAGCACCATGTGGATGAGTTTCATCTCTATAAACATATAATTTCTTTAAAATTGATCTTCCTAGTCTATTTTTTGGAAGCATTCCCCAGACTGCTCGTTCTATGATTTTTTCCGGTTTTCTTTTTTTTAAGGAATTAAATGATTCTTCTTTTAAACCACCAGGATAACCTGAATGATCATAATACATTTTTTGTTCAGGTTTTTTTGAAGTAGCCTGAATTTTTGATGCATTGATTACTACAACATAGTCTCCTACATCTAAGTGAGGAGCAAATTGTGGTTTATGCTTTCCTCTTAATATTTGGGCTATCTCACTAGCTAATCTACCTACAGGTAGTCCACTTGCATCAACTAAATGCCAATTTCTTTCAGATGACTCAACACCATCAAATGTCGTTTTTGTACTCATAAAACCTTAAAGAATCGTAACGAAACTTAAGTATAAATTGTATTCATATTTATGGAAACTAGTATTTGATTTTCCATAAGTGCAGCCCACTACTTGGAACCATAAATCTGTGCCTGGTATCATTTGGATTCAATAATGACTTTTTGAGGTCATTGATTGAAATTTTTCGATCGATAACTGCAAGCTGGCACCCAACAATAGATCTAACCATATTATGAAGGAACGAGTTTCCCTCGATTGTGTATATAAATTTTGAATTCTGCATTGACCACTTGCTTAATAAAATTTTTCTCATTGGTGTCTGATTAGTTCTCAATTTAGAGAAATTTTGAAAGTTTTTTTCACCTAAGAAAATTTTTGAAATATTATTTAGGTGTTCAAGTTCAAAGTTTTTTTCAATGTAGTAGACATAATCTTTTGAAAAAGGTAATTCCTTTGAATTGTTAAGAATAAAATATCTGTAAACCCTTGATTTTGCATCAAATCTCGGATTAAATTCGTCTTTTACTTTACTCAATTTGTTCATTCTTATCTCATTTGTTATTAAGGAATTAAACGAGTGAACAAATTTACTATTTAGTTCATGTTGCGAACGAACAGATATTATTTGTGACTTTGCATGAACACCAGAATCTGTTCTTCCAGAATAATTAAGTTCATAATTATCAATAAGTCTGTCAAGAACTTCTAATATTTCACCCTGTATAGTTCTTTTTTTTGGCTGTTGTTGAAAGCCATGAAAATTGGTTCCATTGTAGGAAATGTCTATTTTATAGGTAGGCAATTTAAATTATGATTTTTAATGGATCGGATGTCCAAAAAAGTATAAAAATAAATATCGCTGATGCAACTCGTGTATTTCTTTTTTCAATAAAAAATCCTGATTCAAGCGATTTTGAAACAGTCATATAAATCCAAAATATTATCAAAAGAATAAATACTTGATTAATTCTTTCTCCAAAATTCATTAATGAACTTTGAATAACATACCAAAGCGCGACAAAACCAATTAGGCCGTGAGAGTATCCTGTAATTGTTACGACTGCGTTCAAATCTATGTTTTCTTTAAAAATTCTTCCAAGGGCAAACCACATTACAAGACTTGAGAATACCCAAGAAAATGTTCCGTCAAGAACTCCAAAAAATATTAAATCAAAAATATTACTTAAATTTGAATTTAAGAAAATTGGAGCATAAAGAGCAAGAAGGCTAATTGTGACAACTAGAAATGCGTTACCAGTCTCATATCTGTCTTGGCTTATTTTTAAAATTGTTTCAGAATCAAATCTGATAAATAGTTTGAATTGTTTCCAAACGTCTTTGAAGGTATTCAAGTTAGACTAACTCAAGTACTGCGAGTTCAGCCCCATCACCTTTTCTATAACTTGTTCTAGTTATTCTGGTATACCCACCATCTCTATCTTGATATTTTGGACCTATCTCATCGAAGAGCTTTGCTACAACTGCTTTATTTTGGATAAATTTTAGAACTTGTCTTCTATCATGAAGTGAGCCCTTTTTAGCTTTTGTAATTACCTTATCAGCATAAGGCTTTGTAACTTTAGCTTTTGTAAGAGTCGTCTCTATTTTCTCAAATTCAATTAACGATGCAATCAAATTGCCAATGATTTGATCTTCATGAGAGGATGATCCCCCAAGCAACTTGCCTCTTCTAGGTTTAGGCATCTGAGTTATCGTCCGAATTCAAGTCAGAGCTTGTAGGCAAGCTGAGACCAAGTTCATCTAATTTTGCTACAAGTTCATCCAAACTTTTTTGTCCAAAGTTTGTAAGGTTTAACAAGTCATCTTCTGTGTATTCTAAAATTTGACCAACTGTTGTTATATTTTCCCTACCCAAACAATTTCTAGGTCTCTCAGACAAATCTAATGCATCTACTGACAATGACAAGTCTGGTGAGCTACCCTCTGAAATGGTAAGTTCACCTAATTCAAGTCCAACTCCTTCATCAATATCTGCAAAAAGTTTCCACAATTCGCCTAAAGTTTTACCGACGGAAGAAATTGCTTCACTAGGTTCAATTGAGCCGTCAGTTTCAACATCTAAGCTCAATTTATCGTAGTTGGTAACTTGACCAACTTGGGTTGGTGATACCGCGTAGCTTACTTTTACAACTGGTGAAAATATAGAATCTATTGGAATAAAACTTGAATCACTTGTTTTATTTTTATCAGCTAAGCGATACCCAACTCCATGAGCTATAGAAACTTCCATATCTAATGTTGAATCGTTTGAAAGTGTACAAATTTTTAGATCTGTGTTCACAACTTCAACACCAGCTGGACATTGAATTTGTGCAGCTTTCACCTCTCCTTGGCCTTTAGCTTTTACTGTCAATGTATGGCTTTCTTGATCGTCTACCTTTAAGACTAATCTTTTTAGGTTCAGTAAGATATCAAGGACATCTTCTACAACACCAGGAACAGAAGTAAATTCATGGTTTACTCCATCAATTTTTACTCCAGTTACAGCAACACCTGGGACTCTTGATAATAAAGCCCTTCTCATTGTATTACCTAGGGTTAAGCCAAAACCTGGTTCGAGTGGTTCAATAACAAAATTTGCTCTTGACTTTCCAAGATCCTCTTGTGATATTTCAGGTCTTTGTAAAATTAACACTTTTTGCTCCTCTCCTATATTCTATTTCGAATAAAGTTCTACTATTAATTGTTCTTCAATTTGTTGACTTGCGTCATTTCTTGTAGGTTTGTTTAAAACTTCAATATTTTTCTTTTTTTCATCAACTTTTAGCCAAGATGCAGGTTCTCTATCTTGTCCAGTATCAATGGTATGTTGGACAATTATTAGATCGTTGCTTTGATCTTTTAGCTCAATTTTATCTCCTGGCTTGACCTGTATAGATGGAATATCTACAAGGTTCCCATTCAATTTAAAATGCCTATGAGAAACTAGCTGTCTGGCTTGTGGTCTAGTAGATGCAAATCCAGCTCTATAGATAACATTATCAATTCTAGATTCTAAAAGTACCAACAAGTTTTCACCGGTAATTCCTGGCATTCGAGTAGCTTCTTTATAATAATTTCTGAACTGTTTTTCCATTACACCGTACATATATCTGACTTTTTGTTTTTCCTTTAACTGAGTTCCGTAGTCAGTTTCACGCATGCGTTTTTTACCATTTTCTCCTGGTGGGTATGGTCTATCTTGAAGTGCTTTGTCGCCTTTTCTATTCTCAAACACATTAAATCCAATTCTTCTAGAAACTCTTACCCTTGGACCTGTATATCTAGCCATTAGTTTCTTCTCCTCTTTTTAGGACGACATCCGTTGTGTGGGGTTGGTGTTATGTCTTTAATAGTTCCTACGTCCATGCCCATATTTTGTAGAGTTCTTACTGCTGTTTCTCTACCTGCACCTGTACCACTAATGATTATATCCAATTTGTGTATACCAAATTCTGTTGCTCGTCTAACAGCCTCTTCTGCTGCAACTTGGGCAGCATATGGAGTTGACTTTCTAGAACCCTTAAATCCGACAGAACCACCAGATGTCCATACAACTGTTTCACCATTTGTATCAGAAATATTAATTATGGTGTTGTTAAAACTTGCTTTTATATGGGCTACGCCTGAAGGAAAATTTTTTTTATTTTTTTTCTTTGATTTTTGTTCAGCCACTATTTCATAACTTTCTTACTACCTGCGATAGCAAATCTTGGACCTTTTCTTGTTCGTGCATTAGTGTGAGTTCTCTGACCTCTTACAGGTAATCCCGTTCTATGTCTAATACCTTGATAAGTTCCAATTTCAGTTTTTCTTCTTATGTTTTGTGAAACATCTCTTCTCAAATCACCTTCAACTCTAAAATTTGACTCTATATATTTTCTTATATTTGCAATCTCATCGTTTGTAAGATTGTTCACTCTTGTGTCAGGATTTATTTCGAGATCATTACAAATGTCTTCTGCTCGTTTTGCGCCAATACCGTGTATGTATCTGAGTGAAGCTATAACTCTTTTTTCTCTTGGTATATCAATACCTGAAATTCTAGCCAAACTTAACCTTGCCTTTGCTTATGTCTTGGGTTCCTTTTATTGATAACATATAGCTTGCCTTTACGACGAACTATTTGATCGTTAGGACCTCTTTTTTTTATACTCGCTTTTACTTTCATTTATGTCTCCAAGTAATCCTACCTCTTGTAGGATCATATGGTGAGACTTCCATCTCTACTACATCACCAGGTAGAATTCGAATATACTTCATTCTCATTTTTCCTGATACATGTGCTAAGATTTCTGCTCCACTCTCAAGTTTGACCTTAAATGAGGCGTTTGGAAGAGTTTCAGTTACAGTCCCCTGTACTTTAATTATGTTCTTTTCTTTTTCTACCAAAATTACCTGATTTTAAGACCGATTAACTAGATTAGTCTGATTATGAACTATTACCAACAAATTTTGAAAAATTACAATTCTGAAAAAATACATACTTCATCNTCCATTATTCCTATTACGTGTTCCCAGTGAGCAGATTTTTTTCCATCAGCAGTCCTTACAGTCCATCCATCTGCATCAACTTTTGTATCTGCGGTACCTAAATTGAACATTGGTTCAATGCAGATTGCCATACCTTTTTTTAACTTAAATCCTTTATTTTTGATACCGTAATTTGGTACTTGTGGATCTTCATGCATTTCTAGTCCAATCCCATGACCAACATATTCTCTGACAACTCCGTAAGAATTTTTCTTACCAATTTTTTCAATTTTATTACCAATAGTCCCTAGCTTTTGACCATCCTTTACAAGTTTTATTGCCTCGTAAAGGGCTTTTTTTGTAACATCGATTAACTTCTGATCTTCACTAGAAATTTGTCCTATTCCATAAGTGAGAGCTGCGTCTGCATGAAACCCATTTACAGTACAACCAACATCAATTGATAATATATCACCCTCTTCTATAACAAAATTTTTTGGAATTCCATGAACAATAACATCATTGGGTGATGCACAAATGTATGAAGGAAANCCTCTGTAATTTAGGAAATTTGAGACTGCATTTGATTTTTTAATTATCTCTTCTGCCTTTTTGTCTAATGTTTCTATTTTTGTTCCGGGTAAAGAAATATTTTGTAATTCTGCATGAATGGTGGCAACTATTTTTCCCGCTTTTTTCATATTCATAAAATCTTCATTTGATTTGTAAGTAATCATAATTTCATAAACTTTGAAATTTCATTGAATATGTCATCAATCTCACCAAATGCATTTACAGAATTTAGAACTCCCTTGTTGCTGTAATAGTCAACCAATGGAGCAGTCTCTTTTTTATAAACTTCAAATCGTACTTTTATGGATTCTTCGGTATCATCTTCTCTTCCACGATCCAACATACGCTTAACTAATTCTTCTTCATTAACCTCAAATAAAATTACGTTTTTAATTTTCAAGTCATCAATCTCAAGACTTTCTGCCTGAGCGATTGTCCTGGGAAATCCATCTAATATAGCTCCGTTATCACAATCAGGTTTTCCTATCCTTTCAATCAACATTGCCGTGACTAAATCATCAGATACAAGATTACCTTTGTTTAAAATGTCTTTAGCTATGAGACCTAGTTCCGTTTCATTTTCAACATGATCTCTTAACATTACCCCAGTAGATATATGGGGAAGCTTAAAAGTTTCAGATAATTTTTCAGCCTGAGTTCCTTTTCCTGCACCTGGTGGTCCAAGAAAAATAGTGATATTTGTCAATCAATAAATCCTTCGTAATTTCTCATACTTAATTGACTCTCTATTTGTTTCATTGTTTCTAGTGCTACACCTACGGTAATGAGTATTGATATACCACTGAAGCCCAAAGGAATATCCCAAATCGCTGATGCAATTGATGGTAAAACAGCTACAGATGCAAGGAAAACTGATCCTGGAAGAGTAATTCTGCTAATTATGTGTGATAAATAATTTGTTGTTGATATACCTGGACGAACACCAGGAACAAAACCTCCCTGTCTTCTTATCATGTCTGATTGTCTGACTGGATCAAATTGGATAGTGGTATAAAAATATGTAAAGAATATTATCAACATTCCTAAAAAGAAAATATAAAACCAGCTAGTACCTTGTGAATTAGCTAGGTTGACATCAATCCAGTTTCTAATTCCTGCAGTAATTGAGTTATCTTGGGGAAGGGAAGTTGCAATAAGTGCTGGAAAGAAAAGTACACTGGTTGCAAAAATAACAGGAATGACACCAGCACTGTTGACCTTTAAAGGTATGTATGTACTTTGACCTCCCATAACTTTTCTACCTCTTACTCTTTTAGCAAATTGAATTGGAATTCTTCTTTGACCCTGCTCTACATAAATTATTCCAACAATCATGAGGAAAAACATAAGTACTAAAAAGCTAAATTGACCTATCCTACCTTGTCCAGCAGTCACTTGATATGCACCACCAAAGCTAGCTGGTAATTGGCTTATGATACTTGCAAAAATAATTAAAGACATTCCATTTCCTATGCCTCTTTGAGAGATTAATTCTCCCAACCACATGATGAATGCTGTTCCAGCAGTCATTGTTAGAACAATTAATCCGACCCTAGACGGCGTNTAGTTTGGTATTAAAGATATACCTCCAGTTAAACTTCCACGAGAAAATATATAAGTTAAACCTGTAGATTGTAACAATGCAAGAACAACTGTAATATATCTTGTCCATTGTGTNATTACTTTTCTTCCTGATTCTCCCTCTTCCTGAAGCTTTTGCAACCTTGGAATTACAACTGTTAATAATTGCAAAATAATACTTGAAGTGATGTAAGGCATAATACCTAATGCAAAAACTGAAAATGTCTCTAATGCTCCCCCAGAAAACAAATTTAGTAGTCCATAAATACCTGCTTGAGAACCTGAGTCGGTCAGTCTTTGAACAGCTTCTAAATCAACCCCTGGTACAGGAACTGCTGCTCCTAATCGATAAACTCCGAACATTAACAAAGTGAAAATNATTCTTTTTCTTAGATCAGGAATTTTAAACATGTATTTGAAAATCGAAAGCTTCATATTAAATCTCTATAACTTCTACAGTACCACCAGCATCTTCAATTTTCTTCTTCGCAGATTCACTTACAGCGTGTGCTTTTACGTTGACACTATTTGTAATTTCACCGTTACCAAGAATTTTTACAAATCCCTTTTTTCTTGTTAATCCATTTTTCTGAAGTATTTCTGGATCAATATCACCTTTAAGGTTTTTATCTTGTAAATCAGAAACATTTACAACCACATACGACATTTTAGGAGTATTTTTTAGTCCCTTAAGTTTTGGGATTCTTCTATAGAGTGGAATTTGTCCGCCTTCAAAGTATGCAGGTACTGTTTTTCTTGCTCCTGTTCCTTTTGTCCCTCTTCCAGCAGTTTTTCCTCTTTTTCCAGCTTCTCCTCTTCCTTTGCGAATTTTTGATTTAGTNGANCCTGGNGTTGGCTTTAAATGATGAAATTTAATTTTACTCATTTAATTTCCTCTGTTTCTACAAGGTGTGCAACTTTATTAAGCATCCCNGTAAGACTTTCNTCAACCTCTCTNTCAACTGAAGAATTNATTTTTTTTAATCCAAGAGANTTTATAGTTTCTTTTGCTTTAAAACCTTGTCCAATAAGTGACCTTNTAAGNGTAATTTTAACCTTTGGCATCTTCCTTTAACTTTCTTTCNGCTTTTGTNTTTTCATATGCATCAACTAAACCTTTTGGAGCAATTTCCATAACATTCTTACCTCTTAATTTAGCTACTTCATCTGGTGTTCTTTGNCCTAATAATCCATTNAGAGTTGCTTTCGCAACATTCANATGAGTAGGAGATCCTAAAGACTTAGCAAGAATNTCTTTAATTCCTGCTGCCTCAAGNACTTGTCGAACTGCACCACCAGCAATTACACCTGTACCNGGNGCAGCTGGTTTTAATAAAACCTTAGANGANCCATGTTCTCCAGTAGTAGTNTGTACTATCGTTGATCCAGCCATAGGTATAGGATGAATNTTCTTTTTTGCGTTTTCAATAGCTTTCTGTATTGCAAGCGGAACTTCCGAACCTTTTCCGTANCCTATTCCAGCATTACCGTTTCCATCACCAACAGCAACTAAAGCAGTAAATGCAAAGTTTCGACCACCTTTAACTACTTTTGCTACTCTATTTATGTGAATAACGTTTTCTTGTAATTCTATTTCAGCCATTAGAACTTTATACCTTTTTCTCTTATACCATCAGCTAAAGCTTTGACTCTACCATGGTAAATATATCCTCCACGATCAAAAACTGCTTCTTTGATGTTGTTCTTGTTAAGAATGTCGCCCATTAATTCTCCAACTTTTTTCGCAGTATCAATACTTAAATTATCACTCTTAAGCTCTTTTGATAATGTACTTGCTGATCCAATAGTTGTTTGATTTAAGTCATCAATTGCTTGTACATATATATTTTTATTGCTCTTATATACAGCTAAACGTGGCTTACTTGCATCACCATACACTTTCTTTCTGATTCTAATTTTTCTTTTTGATCTTGAATCTAAACTTTTCACTCTACGCTCCTGTAGTTGCTACTGCTGCTTTACCAGCTTTTCTTCTTACATATTCGTCTTGATATCTGATGCCTTTACCTTTATAAGGTTCAGGTGGTTTAATTGATCTAATATCCGCTGCGACTTGNCCAACCAAAGCTTTATCAATGCCCGAGACATTGATTGTATTTTGATCTGGTACATCAAATGTAATATTTTCTACTTTTTTAAATATAACTGGATGTGAAAAGCCACAAAGTATCTCTAGATCATTACCTTTTAATGTAACCCTGTGTCCAACACCTTGTAGTGTAAGAGTCTTTGAATATCCTTCGCTAACCCCGACAATATTATTTGCTACTAATGATCTATATAAACCATGTAAACTTTTTACTTGCTTCTCATCTGACTCTCTTGTGAATTGAAGTATATTATCAGATACTTCAAACTTTATTTTTTCTTCAAGCACCTCAGTAACCAGTTCACCTTTTGGACCTTTGACGTTGATTTTGTTTCCATCAATATTGATTTCAACTTTCTCGGGTATCTCAATTGGTTTATTACCAATTCTGCTCATGACCAAACCTCACAAATAAGTTCTCCCCCAAGCTTTCTTTTTCTTGCTTCTGAATCAGATAATAAACCTCTTGAAGTAGAAACTACAACGGTACCTAAGCCTCCGTTGTTTCTTGGGAGTTTGTCAAAAGAAGAATAAACCCTTCTCCCTGGTTTAGATAATCTATTTAAACCAGCAATTACAGATTTTCCTTCATCTGAAAATTTGATAGTCAAATCTAAAACTTTTTTTGCTCCATCGCCTTTTACTTCTACGTCACTAATATAACCTTCATCTTTAAAAAGTTTTGCGAGCTCAAATTTGAAATTTGAGTGTGGAATCTCAACATTTGATTTTGACACAAGTGTTGCATTTCTAACCCTTGTTAAAAAATCTGAAATAGGATCATTTACCATCTTTACCACGAAGCTTTCTTTATTCCTGGAAGCTCTCCTTTGAGTGCCAAGTCGCGAAAAGTATTTCGTGACATTCCNAATTTTCTTAAATTACCCCTAGGTCGTCCTGTTACTTGGCACCTATTNCGATGACGTGTTGCAGATGCATCTCTAGGCATCTTTGCAATCTTTTTTTGNGCTTCCCTTTTCTCATCATAAGTNGATTCAGGGTCNCGAATTACAGCTAATAANTCTTTTCTNTTTGATGAATAAAAATTTGCTGTTTCTTCTCTNTTATTNTTTTTAACTATTTTACTTTTTTTAGCCATAATTAATTCTCCCTAAACGGAAAGCCAAGTGAGTTAAGTAACTCATATCCGNNTGAATTATCTTTTGCAGTAGTACAAATTGTTATATTCATTCCTCTGATATCTCTNACTTTATCATATTCAACTTCTGGAAATACNAGTTGNTCNTTCAGNCCAAGAGAAAAATTACCATTACCATCAAATGATTTTTTACTAAATCCTCTGAAATCTCGAATTCTTGGGACTACTACCTGTACAAACCGATCATAAAATTCCCACATTCTATTTCCTCTAAGTGTCACAGAAACCCCTATTGGCATTCCTTCACGAATTTTAAAACCCGCGATTGATTTTTTAGCTCTTTTTATAACTGGTTTCTGACCTGATATTGCAGTTAGTTCATCAACCATTGATTCAAGTGCTCTACCATCTGTAGCAGCTTTTCCATCACCGATATTTATAACAATTTTTTCTAGTTTTGGAACAGCATTTGTGTTTTCAATATTTAATTGTTTCTTTAGTTCGTCAATTAATTGAGTTCTATATTGATCTTTAAGCCTCGGAATCATGCTTCATCTCCAGTTTGTGCTAAAACCCTAAATTTATTTCCATTTTTATCAAACTTATATCTTACTCTTCCACTCTTTTTTTTGACAACCAGTGCAACATTTGAGGCATCTATTGGCATACTTTTATCAATAACTCCTCCTTGCATCGTTTGGCCTTGAGGTTTTTGATGTTTTTTATTTACATTTATCCCTTCAACTAAAACTTGATTCTTTTTTGGAAATACTTGCAAAACTTTACCTTCTTTACCATTGTCTTTTCCAGAAATAATTTTTACTGTATCACCTTTTTGTATTTTCATTACAAAACCTCCGGTGCAAGTGATACTATTCTCATAAATTTCTTCTCTCTTAATTCTCTACCAACTGGTCCAAAGATTCTTGTTCCTCTTGGTTGATCTTGATCGTTTAAAATCACGCATGCATTTTCATCAAACCTAATATAGGTACCATCTTTACGTCTTGTTTCTTTACTAGTTCTGACAACAACAGCTTGTACAATATCACCTTTTTTTATCTGGCCACCAGGAACAGCATCTTTTACGGTTGCTGTAAAAACATCTCCCAAACCTGCATATCTAATTTTTGAACTGCCTTTTACCTTTATGCATAACACCTCTTTTGCGCCAGAGTTATCAGCGACTTTTAATCTTGATTCTTTTTGTATCATCTTGCTCTCTCAACAATCTCAGTAACTCTCCACATTTTTGTTTTAGATATTGGCTTAGTTTCAGTTATTTTTACAGTGTCCCCAACTTTTGCATCAAAACTCTCATCATGGGCATGAAGCTTTCTTGTTTTTTTAACAATTTTTCCATACTTTGGATGTTGAAATTGTAATTCAATAGACACGGTAACTGTTTTGTCTCTTTTATCAGAAACAACGACTCCTGTTCTTACTTTTCGAGATGCTCTTGGTTCACTACTCATTATTCTCTTCCGCATTCATGTCATTGATTTTTTGATTTAATATTGTGTTTGCCTGTGCAATTTCTTTCTTTATTTTTTTAAATACTGAAGTGTCTTCGATTTGACTCGTTGCTAACGCAAATCTTGAGTCCATTAATTCTTTTTTAAGATCTAAAATTTTATTTTCAAGTTCCATAATGGATAATTCTCTCAAATCATTTATGCTCATATATTCCTCTTTACAAATTTTGTTTTAATTGGCAATTTATGTCCTGCTTTTCTCATTGCTTCTTTTGCAATTTCTTCAGAAACACCAGATATTTCAAATATTATTTTTCCTGGTTTTACAACTGCTACGTAGTACTCAACGTTACCTTTTCCTGATCCCATACGAACTTCAGCGGGTTTTTTTGTAATTGGTTTGTGAGGAAAAATGTTTATCCAAACCTTTCCCCCTCTTTTCATTGTTCTTGTAATCGTTATTCTTGCAGCCTCAATTTGACGTGCTGTTATATATGAAGTCTCAATAGCTTGAAGTCCATAATCACCAAATGTGACTTCATTACCACCTTTTGAAAGACCTCTTCTTCTACCTCTATGTGATTTTCTATGTTTTGTCTTTTTTGGCATTAACATATTTATTCTTCTTCCATTATTGATTTTTCTTGTTCAAATTGCTCTGTTGCCTCATTAGGTCTAATCCGATTACCCCCACCTGCTTCAACAATCTTTGATGATGATTCATTTGTTTTTTTACCACCACCAGCTTCAAGAATTCGTGATTTTTTAGTCTCACCTACGGCAGCTTCAACACGAGATTTAACAGATTTAACTCTTCCAGTAGCAGGGCCTCCACTTGCTAAATTAGCTTCAGCTGCAATTTTATCTTGTCTTAGTTTGTTTGAACCTACGACATCACCTTTGTAAACCCAAACTTTTACTCCAATTGAACCTACGGTTGTTTGAGCTGCTGCTCTTCCAAAATCAATATCTGCACGTAAAGTGTGTAATGGGACTCTGCCTTCACGGTACCATTCTCTTCTACCCATCTCTGCGCCACCGAGTCGTCCAGAACATTCAACTCTTACACCTTCGGCTCCAGCTTTAAGAGCACCTGTTACAGCTCTTTTCATTGCTCTTCTAAATGCAACTCTGTTTTCTAATTGGTCTGCAACAGCTCTTGCTAATAATTGGGCGTCAAGTTCAGGCTCTCTAACTTCAATAATATTTAGTTTTACAGGTTGGCTGGACAATCCTTCGAGTCCTTTTCTCAACCTATCTGCTTCTGCACCTTTTCTACCAATTACAACACCGGGTCTAGCTGTATGTATGTCAACTTGGACCTTGTCCCTTGTTCTTTCTATATCTATTCGAGAAACTGCACCTTTAATTAACTGCGAAGACAAGAACTCTCTAATTCTATAATCCTGATTAACCAGTTTTGTGTATTCTTTATCACTAAACCAACGTGACTTCCAGTCATTAACAATTCCAATTCTAAATGCGTAAGGATGTGTTTTTTGTCCCATTACAATTCTCCGTCTGCTGTAGTTAGTTCGATTACCAAGTGAGATGTTCTTTTATTTATCCTTCCGGCTCTACCTCTAGCCCTTGGTCTAAATCTTTTTAGAGTAGGTCCTTCATCTGCAGTAGCTTTTGAAATATAAAGATCACTTGAGCTTAAACCAAAATTATTCTCAGCATTTGCGATTGCGCTTTCAACAACTTGTGATATCTCACCAGCTGCTCTTCGTTTTGTAAATTTAAGGATATCCAAGGCTTCAGAAACAGGTAGTCCTCTAATTAAATTCAATACTAACCTCAATTTGTAAGGTGATTGCCTTACATATTTACTCTTAGCAGTTACTGTTTGATTTTCCATTAGCTTTGTCCTGGGTGTCCTTTAAATGTTCTTGTCGGAGCAAATTCTCCTAGTTTATGACCAACCATTGCTTCGGTTACAAAAACTGGAATGTGTTGTCGACCATTATGAATTGCGATTGTTAAACCTACCATCTCAGGGACTATTGTAGATCTTCTACTCCATGTTTTAATAACACTTTTATTTCCACTGTTTTGTGCTTCTTCAACCTTCACTAAGAGATGATTGTCTACAAATGGTCCTTTTCTTAAGCTTCTTGACATGATTAATTTCTACCTTGTTGAGATCTTCCTCTAACAATTGATTTATTGCTATATTTTTTCTTTTTTCTTGTTTTTGCTTCCGGTTTTCCCCATGGGCTTACAGGAGTTCTACCACCAGATGACTTTCCTTCTCCACCTCCGAGTGGGTGATCAACTGGATTCATAGCAACACCTCTTGTTTGAGGCCTAACACCTTTCCATCTTTTTCTTCCAGCTTTTCCAAGTTTTGTTAATTCAGCTTCTGCGTTTCCAACGCTTCCAACTGTTGCTCTACAATCCATTGAGACTGTTCTCATCTCTCCAGATGGGAGTCTTAACAGTGCAAGACCCGATTCTTTACTCATAAGCTGAACTGATGATCCAGCAGACCTTGCCATCTTAGCTCCACCACCAGGTCTAAGTTCAACTGCATGTACAAATGTACCTGCAGGAATATTCCTTAGTGGTAAACAATTTCCATCTTTTATCTCAGCTTTAGGACCAGATTCTACCATGCTGCCTTCATAAACCCCTTCAGGTGCAATAATGTAACTTTTTTCGCCATCAACATAATGAAGTAAAGCAATCCTGGAATTTCTGTTTGGGTCATATTCTATTCCAGCAACCTTTGCCGGTATACCGTCTTTGACTCTCTTAAAATCAACAACTCTATATTTTTGTTTATGTCCACCACCTCTATGTCGAGATGTAATTCTTCCTTTGTTATTTCTACCACCGGTTGACTTTTTTGATTGTAAAAGTTTTTTTTCAGGTTTTGATTTAGTAATTTCGCTAAAATCACCTGTTACATGTCCTCTCATTCCTGGAGTAATTGGTCTAATTTTTTTTGATCCCATACCTATACTCCAAATGCCTCAATAGTTTGTCCATCTTGTAAAGTAACAATTGCTACTTTTCTTGTACTTTGTTGACCAATAATATAACCAAATCTTTTCTTTTTTCCTTTTTTATACATTGTGTTGACAGATAGAACTTCAACATCAAAAATTTCTTCCACTGCTTTCTTAATTTCAGGCTTAGTCGCAGTTGTGTGCACAAAAAAAGTATATGAATTTGAGTCAGCAATTCTGTCATATGACTTTTCTGAGATAAGAGGAGCTATGAGTATATCTTCTAAATACTTCATCTTTGCTCCAAAAATGTATTTATAGCGTTTTCACTAAAAACTAAGGCTTCATTTGATATAACATCATAAGTTGAAAGTTTTGTCACGGAAGTAAGCTTTGAATTTGAGAGATTTCTGAATGACTTTACAAGAGAATCATCATTTTCTCCGTAAACAAAAACAAAGGATTTGGAAATTGATAATTCTTTAATTGCATTAGATGCCGCTTTTGTTGAAGGTGTATCAAGTCCAGCTCCATCTACAACAAAAACTGACTCTTCTAATACTCTGTTTGATACAGACATATATAATGATTTCTTTTTCATTTTCTTTGGTGTTCTGTCTTTGTACACTCTTCCACCTGGACCATGAGCTATTCCTCCACCTACAAAAATAGGAGATCTTAAAGACCCGTGTCTTGCTCTACCAGTTCCTTTTTGTACCCAAGGTTTTGCACCTGTTCCAGAGACTTGTGATCTTGTTTTAACACTCGCGGTATTATTTCTTGCATTTGTTCTGTTAGCTTTAGTAACTTGGTGTAAAAGACCTGTATTCATCTCTTCGTTTAGTTCAAAGTCATATTGTTTATTTGAGGTCTTCTTGTCTTTTAAAGAAAATGATTTCAACTTAATACTCATGACGAAACCTTTATAGCTGAGCTGATTTGAACGATATTTCCTTTGTTGCCTGGTACTGATCCGTTCACAAGTAAATAATTTTTTTCTTCATTTATTGCAACTACGGTTACTGATTGAATAGTTCTTTTCTGGTTACCCATTCTTCCTGACATTTTTGTTCCTTTAAATACATGGCCTGGATAAGAGGCATTACCAATTGACCCTCCAGCTCTGTGAACTTTATGAACACCATGGCTTGCTTTTTGTCCTGAAAAATTATGTCTTTTCATAACACCTGAGTAACCTTTTCCTTTTGAAAATCCGGTTATGTCTACTTTTTGACCAACTTCAAAAAAATCATTAATTTTTATTTCTTTACCTGATTCAAGTGGGGATTCTTCATCAAAAGGTACTTCGAAAAGTCCTTCCCCCGGTTCAACATTGTACTTTTTATAATGTTCTGCAAGAGGTTTGGCTACATTTTTTGCAGAACCAATAGTTAATTGTGCGGCACTGTATCCATCTTTCTCGTTAGATTTTATTTGCACCACTCTGCAACCTGAAACATCAAGCACAGTTACACCCATTGAAATTGAATTCTCATCAAATAGCTGGGTCATGCCTACTTTTTTTGCAATAATTGATTTCATAATTTGATCTCAACTTCTACACCAGCTGGTAAATCTAACCTCATAAGAGAATCAACGGTCTTAGGTGTTGGTTCGACAATATCAATTAACCTTTTATGAATTCTCATTTCAAAATGTTCTCTCGATTTTTTATCTACATGGGGAGAACGAATAACACAATAACGATGGATTTGAGTAGGTAAAGGGATCGGTCCTTTCACTTTTGCTTGTGTTTTCATCACTGTTTCGGCAATTTTACGAGCAGACTCGTCTACAACATAATTGTCATATGCTTTTAACTTTATCCTTATCTGCTGTTCTTGCTTTGCCATTTTTTCCCCAAAAAAAACCGGGAGTAGAATTCTACTCCCGGTTAAGTTTTAATTACTCTATAACTTTTGTCACCTGTCCTGCTCCAACAGTTCTTCCACCTTCTCTAATCGCAAATTTTACGCCCTCTTCCATTGCAATTGGAGATATAAGTTCTACAGAAATTGGAACATTATCACCAGGCATGACCATTTCAGTACCATCAGCTAGAGAAACTTCTCCCGTAACATCAGTGGTTCTAAAATAGAACTGTGGCCTATATCCTTTAAAGAATGGATTGTGTCTTCCACCTTCTTCTTTTGTAAGAACATATACCTCAGCCTCAAATTTTGTATGAGGTGTTATGGAGCCAGGAACAGCAATAACCTGTCCTCTTTCCACATCATCTTTATCAATACCTCTTAAAAGTAAACCAACGTTGTCTCCAGCTCTACCCTCATCAAGGAGTTTCCTGAACATTTCAACACCAGTACAAACTGATTTGGTAGTTTCACGAATACCAACAATTTCTACTTCATCGTTTACATTTACAATACCTTGTTCAATTCTTCCAGTAACAACTGTTCCTCTACCAGTAATTGAAAAGACGTCTTCAACTGGCATTAAGAAAGGCTTGTCTACTACCCTCACAGGCTCTTCTATATATGAATCAACCTGTTCCATTAATTGAAGAACAGCATTTACACCATCTTCTTTTCCTTCAAGAGCTGCTAACGCAGAACCTTTCACGACTGGAACATCATCTCCTGGGAAATCATACTCATTTAAAAGTTCTCTAACTTCCATTTCGACAAGGTCTAATAATTCATCGTCGTCTACTTGATCAACTTTGTTAAGGAAAACAGCAATTGCTGGTACACCAACTTGTCGCGCAAGTAGAACGTGCTCTCTTGTCTGCGGCATAGGTCCATCAGCTGCTGAAACCACAAGAATAGCTCCATCAACCTGGGCAGCACCAGTGATCATGTTTTTAACATAATCTGCGTGACCTGGCATATCTACGTGAGCATAGTGACGGTTTTCTGTCTCGTACTCAACGTGTGCTATCTGAATGGTGATTCCTCTTTCTTTTTCTTCTGGTGCTTTATCAATTTCATCGAAAGCAGTTGCCTCACCCGCACCAGCATCAGCCAAAACTTTTGTTATTGCGGCCGTCAATGTTGTTTTTCCATGGTCAATGTGGCCCATTGTACCAATGTTCACATGAGGCTTGCTTCGGTCAAATTTCTCTTTTGACATATTTTCTCCTTTTCTAAAAGTTTAAACTCTGAAACAAAGTTTAAACTTCAACCTCTACTCCACGAACACTTGCAGTTATCTCTTTTGTTATAGCGTCTGGGACGTCCTCATAACTATCAAACTGCATCGTGAATGTTGCACGGCCTTGTGTTCTGGAACGCAAATCTGTTGCGTAACCGAACATTTCTGATAATGGAACCTTTGCACTGACAACTTTTGCCGATCCTCTTTGTCCCATTTCAGCTATCTTTCCTCTTCTTGAAGAAAGATCTCCGACAACATCTCCCATAAAATCTTCAGGGGTTACTACTTCTACAGTCATAATAGGCTCCAGTAGTTTTACTCCAGCTTTTTTTGCTCCATCTTTTAACGCCATGGACCCTGCGATTTTAAAAGCCATTTCTGAAGAGTCAACATCATGATATGTTCCATCTTTTAGCGTTGCTCTCATATTCACAAGTGGATATCCAGCTAGAACACCTGATTCCATTGCAGCCTCAACACCTGCATTAACTGATGGGATATACTCTTTTGGAATTCTTCCACTTTTAATTAAATCTACAAATTCATATCCATCTTCAATAGGTTCAAGTTCCATAATGACATGTCCATATTGACCTCGACCACCACTTTGTCTAATATATTTTGCCTCAATATCAGTCTTCTTTTTGAGTGCCTCTCTATATGCCACTTGAGGTTTACCAATATTTGCCTCTACTTTAAATTCTCTTTTTAGACGATCTACGAGAATATCAAGATGCAACTCACCCATTCCTGAAATGATCGTTTGACCAGTCTCTTCATCAGAGTTAACTCTGAATGTAGGGTCTTCTTCAGCTAATTTTTGTAAACCCTCTGATAGCTTTTCTTCATCAGCTTTTGATTTTGGTTCGATTGCAACTGAGATAACAGGTTCAGGGAACGTCATTGATTCTAGTTGAATAGGGCTTCCTGAATCAGATAATGTATCTCCTGTTTTTGCATTTTTAAGACCAACTCCTGCAACAATATCCCCAGTAGAAATAAAATCTATGTCCTCTCTTGAGTTTGAATGCATTCTCAATATTCTTCCAAGTCTTTCGTCTTTTCCTGTTGTCGTATTAACAACTTTGTCACCTTTATTTAAGGTACCGGAATAAACCCTAAAATAAGTTAACTTTCCAACATGTGGATCACTTACAACCTTAAATGCAAGTGCAGAAAATGGTTCTTCGTCAGAATGCTCTCTGCTAATTTCATCTTCTTCTTTACCAGGTGTAAATCCTGATACTGGTTCTATATCTAGAGGTGAGGGAAGATAATCAACAACTGCATCCAATAGAAGTTGTACACCTTTGTTTTTAAAAGCACTACCTGCAAGAACTGGTACAAATAATCCTGAAAGAGTTCCTTTCCTGATTGCTTTTTTTATTTCAGCAACTGAAAGCTCTTCATCACCAAGATATTTCTCAAGTACTTCATCATCTGCTTCAGCTACGACATCCAAAAGTTCTGCTCGTTTTGTATTTGCTTCTTCAAGTCGCTCCTCTGGTATATCTGCAATATCCCATTCTGATCCGTCATCTTTTGTCCAAGTATGTGCTTTCATTTCAACAAGATCAATTACTCCAACAAAATCTGCTTCAGATCCTATAGGAATTTGAAGAACAGCTGGTTTTGCTTCAAGTCTTTCGATGATTGACTGTACGTCATCATCAAAGTTTGCACCCGTTCTATCAAGTTTGTTGATAAAACAAATTCTTGGTACGTTATATTTGTCAGCTTGTCTCCAAACTGTCTCTGACTGTGGTTCAACTCCTGCAACACCATCAAATACAGCTACAGCACCATCTAGTACTCTGAGAGATCTTTCAACCTCAACTGTAAAATCAACGTGACCGGGAGTGTCAATAATATTAATTGTGTGATCATTCCAGCTACATGTAGTAGCAGCAGATGTAATAGTTATTCCTCGCTCTTGCTCCTGTTCCATCCAGTCCATAACAGCTGCTCCATCATGAACTTCACCAATCTTGTATGTTTTACCTGTGTAATACAAAATTCTCTCTGTTAAGGTAGTTTTTCCAGCGTCTATATGAGCCATAATTCCGATGTTTCTNAGGTTNTTGAGATCTACTGTTCTAGTTGACATATTGTTACCACCTGTAATGAGCGAAAGCTCTGTTCGATTCAGCCATTTTATGTACATCTTCTTTTTTCTTGACTGCAGCTCCAGTATTGTTACTTGCATCCAAAAGTTCACGTCCTAATCTATCAGACATTGACTTTTCTCCTCTTTTTCGAGCAGCATCAACAATCCACCTTATTGCAAGTGTGGTACTTCTTCTATATGGAACTTCCATCGGAACTTGATAGTTAGTACCACCGACTCTTCTAGATTTTGTTTCAATTTGAGGTTTAACATTTTCAAATGCAGCTTTTAATACATTCAATGGATCTCCACCAGCTTGTTTTTCAACAAGTTCTAATGATTTATATACAATACTTCGTGCAACGTCTTTTTTTCCATCTAATAAAACTTGATTTGTTAATTGTGATACAAGAACGCTATTGAAAAGAGGGTCTGCTTCAGGCTTTCTTTTAAGTGATGGTCCTCTTCTCATGATGATTAGCCTCTCTTACTTCCATATCTAGATCTTGCTTGTTTTCTATCAGTCACACCTGCTGTATCTAGAGCACCCCTAATCACTTTATATCTAACACCAGGAAGATCTTTTACCCTTCCACCTCTTACTAAAACAATTGAATGTTCTTGTAAATTGTGTCCTTCTCCTGGAATGTATGCTGTAACTTCAGTGCCAGTTGATAGCCTCACTCTGCAAACTTTTCTTAAAGCTGAGTTTGGTTTTTTTGGTGTAACTGTATATACACGCGTGCAAACGCCCCTCCTTTGTGGAGACCCCTTGAGACCAGGTGTTTTCTCTTTCATCACCTTGGACTTACGTCCTTTTCTCACTAGTTGCTGTGTTGTAGGCATAAAAATTCCAATCTAAAAAAGTTAATTTTTTATTACCGAAAAAGAAGTATATGACAGATTTGAACTTACAACAATGAATTCTTTATAAGTTTTTACTCTGTATCTTCATCTCCCTCTTCGCCTAACATAGCTAGCCATTGTGCTGGATTTGGTAGACCATCGTTATCTGATTCTTCTGATTCTGATGGTGCTGTCGCAAATCCTATTTCAGATACCTCTTGAGCGCCCGGTAAGGTAGGAGCTAATTTTTGATAAGCTTCTGAACCAGTACCAGCAGGAATTAAAGTACCTATGATTACATTCTCTTTTAATCCTGACAATGCATCAGTACTCTTTTTCATTGCTGCCTCAGTTAATACCCTTGTTGTTTCTTGAAAAGACGCTGCAGATAACCATGAATCTGTCGCTAAGCTAGCTTTTGTGATACCCATCAGTTCAGGTCTACCTTCGGCAGGTGTTTTACCATCTTTTACAAGTCCTTGATTGATGCTTCTAAATAAAGTTGCATCAATCAATTCGTTTGGTAAGAAGTCTGAATCGTTAGGTCTAACAATTCTTACCCTTCTTAACATTTGTCTTACAATCATTTCAACGTGTTTATCATGAACTTCAACTCCTTGATCACGATAAGTTTTTTGTACTTCGTCTACCAAATATTCTTGGCACGTACGAACTCCGTTGATTTGTAAGACTTCTTTTGGATCTTTTGGACCAGTTGTTAAAGCTTGTCCAGCTTCAACACTGTCTCCTTGATTAACGAGAAGAGTTTGTCTTCTCAAAACTAATAATTCAATTTCTTCTTTCTCATTCTGAATATTTAGGATTCTGTTGCCTTCTTCGGTTTGATCAATAGATTTAATCTTTCCATCAATGAGTGATAAAACAGATTTACCTTTTGGTGTTCTAGCTTCAAAAAGCTCTACAATTCTAGGAAGACCAGAGGTTATGTCTAAACCAACAACCCCACCAGTGTGAAAAGTTCTCATCGTAAGCTGTGTTCCAGGCTCTCCAATTGATTGAGCAGAAATTATGCCTACAGCTTCACCTTCTTCAACAGGTTTTCCAGTTGCGAGGCTGAATCCGTAACATAATGGATCCATAGATTCAGGATCTAGTGAATTGAAAGGTGTAAGAACATTTACTGATTCAACTCCTGACTTACCAATTACATCTAGAGCTTCTGCATCAATATAAGTACCTTTAGTTAACTTTTTACCATCTCCAAACTCTATTGCTTTTTTATCCTTTTTAACGTCCTCGCTAAGCACTCTTCCAAATAATGTTGAATGTAAATATTTGCTAGGCCTTCCTTCTTCGTCAACTGTAGATTTGGTTGTACCTCGCCAGTCGATGTTTTCATCACCCTTATTTTGTACTACAATACCTGCAGCAACATCAACTAGTCTTCTTGTTAAATAACCAGAGTCTGCAGTTCTTAACGCTGTATCTGCAAGTCCTTTTCTAGCACCGTGTGTTGAAATGAAATACTCAAGAACAGACATTCCTTCCCTAAAATTACTTTTTATTGGCCTTTCAATGATGTCACCTTTTGGATTAGCAACGAGACCTCTCATGCCTGCAAGCTGTCTTACTTGCATCATATTCCCTCTAGCTCCAGATTTAACCATCATATCAACAGGATTGAATCTTTCAGATTCTAATTCTGCACTCATCGCATACTGAACTTGATCTGTAGCTTCATTCCAAATCTCGATAATTTTTTGTTTTCTCTCAGTCTCAGTAATAATGTCATCAAGATAAAGCTTTTCTACTTTTTCAGCTTCATTTTCATACTTTTCAAGAATTTGATTTTTTGTTGGTGGTGTTTTGACATCTGTCATCGCAACGGACAAGCCAGCTTTTGCACCAAAATTAAAACCAACTTTTTTCATTGAATCTAAGAACTGTCTCAATTCAGCTTTGTTATATGTTTCAATAACCTCTGAAATGATTTTTTTCATTTCTGGTTTTCTTACTGATGCCTCAATATATGGAAAGTCATCAGGCAATATAGAGTTGAAATGCATTCTTCCTAATGTTGTGTTAGTTAATTTGTCACCAGAAACATATTCTGGAGTAAGTAGTTCAGAAAATCTATTTTTTATATTGTTATATATGTCTTCAGATCCAGCTAAATTTCCAATCCTTACTTTGATTGGTGTTTGTAAAGAAATATGACCTGCTTCATAAGCTAGTTGTGCTTCGTTTAAGTCAGCAAATGCATACTCAGCAGTATCAAGCTGGTCATGACACTCAGTAATATAATAAAGACCTATTACCATATCCTGACTTGGAGATACTATAGGATTACCCGAAGCTGGTGATAAAACGTTATTTGTAGCTAGCATCAATACTCTGGCTTCTGCTTGAGCTTCAGCTGATAAAGGAACATGGACTGCCATTTGGTCACCGTCAAAATCAGCATTAAATGCTTCACAAACCAACGGATGGACTTGAATAGCTTTACCTTCTACAAGGATTGGCTCAAATGCTTGAATTCCAAGCCTATGTAAAGTAGGCGCTCTGTTTAGTAATACCGGGTGCTCTTCAATTACTTCTGCAAGGACATCCCAAACTTGAGCACGTGATCTTTCAACCATTCTTTTTGCAGATTTAATATTTTGAGCAAGACCAAGTTCAACTAGCCTTTTCATAACAAATGGCTTGAATAACTCAAGTGCCATCATTTTAGGCAATCCACATTGTTGTAAATCTAAATGCGGACCNACTACAATAACTGACCTTGCAGAGTAATCAACTCTCTTTCCAAGAAGGTTTTGTCTAAATCTTCCTTGCTTTCCTTTCAACATATCAGAGAGTGACTTCANACCTCGTCCACCTGCCCCTGCCACTGCTCTACCTCTTCTTCCGTTNTCAAAAAGAGCATCAACAGATTCTTGCAGCATTCTTTTTTCGTTGCTAATGATTATGTCTGGGGCNCCNAGTTCAATTAATTTTTTTAATCTGTTGTTACGATTAATTAATCTTCTATATAAATCNTTGAGATCNGAAGTAGCAAATCTACCACCATCNANTTGAACCATTGGACGCANNTCNGGAGGTATAACNGGTATCACTTCTAAAATCATTGCTTCAGGTGGGTTTTTTCCGTCAGCGAAAGGTTTTATAACTTTCATTCTTTGTATAGCTCTTTGNCTNCGTTGTGCTGATTTTGAATCTAGATCACTTTTAAGTTTTTCCATTTCAGCTTTAAGATCTACTAATTGGACAAGCTCTCTAACTGCTTCAGCTCCCATTCCACCTGTAAAATACTCATCATATTTATCAATCATTTCACGCCAAAGAGTATCATTTTCAATTAAGGTTTTTGGCTTTAAAGTTTTCAAGGTAGAAAATGCTTCTTGNATAACTTTTATTTCAGCATCGGATTTTGCTTGCTTTTGTTTGATCTCTTTTTCAATCTCTTTAGTTCTTAACTGGATCTCAGCCTCTGGAACTTTTGCGTTTTCCATAGCCTTAATCTCAACTTTCATTTGCTTAAGTCTTTTAACTTCCCATTCAGTAAACTCTTCTTCTACAATTTCTACTTCTGCTTCAACAGCTTCTTCAATCTCAGATAAATCTTTTGTTCTCTTTTTGTCATCGACCGATACAACAAGATATGCTGCAAAGTAAATTACTTTTTCTAATTCTTTTGGTGACATGTCAAGAAAGTAACCTAATCTGCTTGGAACACCTTTGAAGTACCAAATATGAGTTACTGGTGCAGCTAACTCTATATGACCCATTCTTTCTCTTCGAACTTCACGTCTTGTAACTTCAACACCGCATCTTTCGCAGACAATACCTCTATATCGAATCCTTTTATATCTTCCACAAGAACATTCCCAGTCCTTAGTTGGACCAAAAATTCTCTCATCAAAAAGGCCTTCTTTTTCAGGTTTTAAAGTTCTGTAATTTATTGTTTCAGGTTTTTTTACTTCTCCAAAAGACCAACTTCTCATTTGATCAGATGTAGCAAGACTTATGCTTAATTCGTCAAAAATTTTTTCCATTATACTTCAGCCTCATCTTCCTCAGGTCTTGTCATATCGATACCCAATGTTTCAGCTGTTTTGACATATTCGTCACTGATATCTTTCATAGAAATTTCTTCACCAGCAGATAAGATTTCAACATTTAGACATAAACTTTGCATTTCTTTTAATAAAACTTTAAATGACTCTGGTATCCCTGGTTCTGGAATGTTGTCACCTTTTACAATAGATTCGTAAACCTTTACTCTTCCGACTGTATCGTCAGATTTTATTGTTAAAAGTTCTTGAAGTGCGTAACTTGCACCGTAAGCTTCAAGAGCCCATACTTCCATTTCACCAAATCTTTGACCTCCAAATTGAGCTTTTCCTCCGAGTGGTTGTTGTGTAATCATTGAATAAGGGCCAGTTGAACGAGCATGAATCTTTTCATCTACTAAATGAATGAGTTTTAATATATATGTGTATCCAACTGTAATTTTTGAATCAAACTTTTCACCAGTTCGACCGTCATATAGATCGGCTTTTCCATTTTCATCAACAAGTAATTTACCATCCCTATTTGGGTTTACATTTCTCAAAATTTCATGAATTTCATTTTCATCTGCCCCATCAAACACTGGAGTTGAGACTAACGTTCCTGGTTTAGCTCCATCTGATGCTTTAGACTTTCCTTTAAAATCTTGCCAACCTTCGTTTGCTGCCCAACCGAGGTGTGTTTCTAAAATTTGACCAAGATTCATTCTGCTTGGTACACCTAAAGGTGATAACAATATATCTACAGGTGTACCATCTTCTAAAAATGGCATATCTTCTACTGGATTTATTTTTGAAATTACTCCTTTGTTACCATGACGTCCTGAAAGCTTGTCCCCAACTTGAATTTTTCTTTGTATAGCTACGTAGACTCTTACTTTTTGATTTACACCAGGTGGAAGGTCTGCTCCATCATCTCTTCTTAATATCTGTACATCGATAACCTTTCCTCTTTCACCATGAGGAACTCTTAAAGAAGTATCTCTAACTTCTCTTGCTTTTTCACCGAATATTGCTCTTAACAGTCTTTCTTCAGGAGTTAACTCTGTTTCTCCTTTTGGAGTAACTTTTCCTACCAAATAATCACCAGGTGTTACTTCNGCACCAATCCTAACGATTCCCATTTCATCAAGATCCATCAATACTTCTTCTGCTACGTTTGGAATATCTCTAGTTATCTCTTCTTCTCCAAGTTTTGTATCTCTGGCTTCAATTTCATGTTCTGCAATATGTACAGAAGTTAATACATCCTCTTTAACTAAACGCTCTGAAATCACTATTGAATCTTCAAAGTTGTATCCATCCCATGGCATATATGCAACTAGTAAATTTTTGCCTAATGCAAGTTCTCCACCTTGAGTGCTTGGGCCATCAGCGAGTACATCACCTGGTTTTACTTTTAGGCCNGCTTTTACCAANGGTTTTTGATTTACNGAAGTAGCTTGATTTGATCTTTTAAATTTTCTGACTTCAAAAGTATGTTTTTTATTTGTCTCTTGTTCTTTAACAACTATTTCATCACCAGTTACTGACATTACTTCACCAGAAATTGGAGATATTAAAGCTTCACCTGAATCTCGTGCAACGTTCTCTTCCATACCAGTTCCAACATATGGTGCCTCTGTAGTTACCAATGGCACGGCTTGTCTCTGCATATTGGAACCCATCAAAGCTCTGTTTGCATCATCATGTTCAAGGAAAGGGATTAATGCAGTAGTAACAGAACAAATTTGTTTCGGACTCACATCCATGTACTCAATTTCTTTATCACTAACGAAAGAGACTTGTCCCCCATTTTGTCTTGATAAGACTCTTTTGTTTTTGAAAGTTCCATCATCATTTAAAGGAGCATTTGCTTGAGCAATTGTATATTCATCTTCTTGAGAAGCAGTGAGATAAACTGCTTTGTTAGTTTTTACGACTCCATTCTCTACTTTCCAATAAGGAGTTTCGATAAATCCAAATCTGTTAACCCTACCATATGTAGCAAGTGTGCCTATAAGCCCAATATTTGGTCCTTCAGGTGTTTCAATAGGACACATTCTTCCATAGTGAGAAGGGTGAACATCTCTAACTTCAAACCCTGCTCGTTCTCTAGATAACCCACCTGGACCCAAAGCTGAAAGCCTTCTTCTGTGAGTTAAAGCTGCAATTGGATTAGGTTGATCCATAAACTGACTCAATTGACTTGTACCAAAGAATTCTTTCAAAGANGCTTGGATTGGTCTTATGTTAATTAATGATTGAGGTGTTATTGCTTCTGGTTCCTGAGTAGTCATTCTCTCCCTAACTACTCTTTCTAATCGACTTAGGCCAACTCTAACTTGATTTTGAACAAGTTCTCCAACTGTTCTAATTCTTCTATTTCCAAAATGATCAATATCATCAAGCCTTACAGGAATTGTTCTTCCAAGTTTGTTTTCAAATGATTCTTCCCCTGCATGCAAAGCTATTACATATTTGATGGTGTCAATAATATCTTCGATCTGTAACATACCTTCAACTTCAGTCGAGTAAGTTTCAGCATCCTTTTCTCCATAATCTCTTCCAAGCTTTTGCTCAACTTTATATCTTCCAACTTTTGTAAGGTCATACCTTTTTGGAGTGTAAAACATTTGCTTTACAAGATTTCTTGCAGATTCAACAGTAGCTGGTTCACCAGGTCTTAGTTTTCTATATAGATCAATCAGAGCAGCTTCGGAAGAAGTGTCTGGATCTCTTTCTATTGTGTTTTGAATTGATGGGTANTCACCAAANAGTTCAATAGCTTCTTCCTTTGTCTCGATGACTCCTAAGGCTCTTAAGAAAGCAGTTATATGTTGTCTTCTTTTNCTGTCAACTCTTACNCCAACNGTGTCTCTTTTATCTGTATCAAATTCAAGCCAGGCACCTCTTCCAGGGATCATTTTTCCTATGAATATCTCTTTATCTGAAGTTTTATCTATTTCTTGGGAAAAATAAACGCCAGGTGATCTCACAAGTTGACTTACAATCACCCTTTCAGTTCCATTTATAATAAATGTCCCTGAATCTGACATTATTGGAAAATCTCCAAGAAAAACAGTTTGTTGTTTAATTTGACCAGTTTCTCGGTCCAAAAATTGTGCAGTCACATATAAAGGTTGTGAGTATGTAGAGTCTGTTATTTTACATTCGTCAAGACTTTTAAGCGGTTCTTCAAAGAAATGATTTAAAAATTCAACTGAAAATCTCCCAGAAAAATCTTCAATAGGAGAAATTTCATCTAAAATCTCTTTTAATCCTTCTTCAATAAACCATTTAAACGAATCTTTTTGGACAATCAATAAATCTGGAATATCTAGAACTTTGGGAATTTTTGCAAACGAAAGCCTAGAATTCTGAACAGCGGACAACAAGCCTCCTCAAAAATGTTAAATGTGTTACCGAAAGATTCAGTATATTAGTACTTAATATTTAAGTAAACAAATAAGTTAAAAATTATTTAAGTTCTACAGTTGCGCCAGCACCCTCAAGGGCTTCTTTAGCTTTTTCAGCATCTTCTTTAGAAGCACCTGTGAGAATATCTGATGGAGCACCGTCAACAAGTTCTTTTGCCTCTTTTAGGCCAAGGCTAGTTAATCCTCTAACTTCCTTTATAACTTGTATTTTTTGTCCACCAGCATCCGCTAAAACAACATCAAAAGAATCTTTTGCTTCGTCTCCTCCAGCAGCTTCACCGCCACCAGCAGGTGCTGCAGCAACCGCAACTGGTGCAGCAGCTGTGACATCAAATTTTTCTTCAAAAGCGTCCAAGAACTCTTTAAGCTCAAGAACAGACATTTCTTCAAAAACGCCTAATATTTCTTCTGTTGTCATTTTTGCCATTATTCCTCCTCTTTACTAATTTCTTCGCCAGACTCTTTTTTTTCAATAAGAGCCTGTAAAGCAAAACTTGTTTTGTTTGTAAGACCTTTCAAAGCATATGCAAATTTATTCAATGGAGCATTAAATCCGCCAGCAATTTTTGCAAGTAAAACTTCTTTTGGTTCGATTGATGCCAGTACATTAAGTTGATCAATAGAAAGTGGCTTTTGATCCATTAACCCACCTTTAACGACAAATGACTCATTGTCACTTGAAAACTCTTTTAATACTTTTGCTGCTTCAACTGGATCTGACTCAATAACAGTAACTGCCGTTGGTCCTGAAAAATAATCTAAGATATCATCAAACCCAACATTAGACGCAGCTCTTTTTGCAAGACTCATCTTGACAACATTAAAAGAAGCTCCCGCTTTTTTCAGGTTTCTTCTTAATTGTGTTTGTTGACTTACAGTCAGTCCTCTATATTCTGATAGTACAAGAGTGTTTGCTTCCTGAAATAAGGCCTCAAGCTCTTTTACTTTATCTTTTTTATCTTTTCTTACCATAAAAAAATCCTTGCAACCAAGGACCATCTTTTTACCTGCGATAGAAATTAAGGCAAGCCACTATCGGTCTTTGGTTTTAATTGTTATTGAAGTATATATGTTAATGCAAAATAGTGGAAGTGAATTATGAATTTATCTCAATAGGGATCGAGGGGCCCATTGTCGAGGATATAAATACTGATTTAATATAATCACCTTTTGCAGAGGCTGGCTTTGCTTTATTGACTTCAGCAATGACCTCATTTAAATTCTCAAGAAGACTTGATTCTTCAAATGAAACTTTTCCGACGCTTAAATGTATATTTCCTAACTTATCATTTTTAATCTCGACTTTTCCTTTTTTAAAATCCTCAACTGCCTTTGCGACATTTGGGGTAACTGTCCCAGTTTTTGGATTTGGCATTAATCCCTGAGGTCCAAGGATTTTACCAAGTTGTCCTACCTCAGCCATCATTTCAGGAGTGGAAATCACAATATCAGCATCGAGTTTTTCTTCAGACGAAACTTTTGTTGCTAAATCTTTACCTCCAACAATATCTGCACCAGCTTTTTCTGCTTCAGTTAAAGCCTCTCCTCCTGCAAAAACAGCAATCCTTACATCTTTACCAGTTCCATTTGGTAGTGATACAGTTGTTCTAATATTCTGTTCTGGATCTTTTGTGTCTAAATTTAAAGAAAAGACAACATCAATGGACTCATCAAACTTTGCATTAGCAGTTTCTTTACAAATTTTTAAAGCATTGGAAATTTCCTGTTTTTCCTCAGGAATTTGGTTTTTTATAGCTTTATATCTTTTACCTTGTTTTTTCATTTTTCTCCTTTTGGTACAGTCGACTTTTGTCTCCCAAAATATTAGTTTTCTACAGTGACTCCCATTGATCTGGCTGTTCCTGCAATAATTTTTACTGCTGCTTCTAAATCGTTCGCATTTAAATCTTTCATTTTTGTTTCCGCGATTGTTTCAAGTTGTGATTTAGTAATTGATGCAACTTTTTCTTTATGTGGTTCAGGAGACCCAGACTCTAAACCAATTGCTTTTTTTATTAAATAAGATGCAGGAGCTGTTTTTGTTTCAAATGAAAATGAATTATCTTCATATATAACAATTTCAACAGGAACTGTTTCACCTTGTCTGCTTGATGTATCATTGTTAAAAGCTTGAACAAAATCCATTATGTTTACACCATATTGTCCCAATGCTGAGCCTACAGGTGGTGCAGGTGTTGCTCCGCCACCAGGAATCTGTAATTTTAATTTTGCTTTAACTTCTTTTGCCATAATTTATTAATTTTTAACTATATCTGTAAAGCCTAGCTCTACAGGTGTTTCTCTTCCAAATATATTAACTAATACTGTAACTTTTGACTGGTCTAAATTTATTTCCTCTATGATTCCATTGAAATCTGCAAATGGCCCTGTAGTCACACGAACAGTTTCACCAACCTCAAAATCTGGTTTGAATTTTGGACTTTCCTTCTTAACTTCGATTTCTTCATTGGTTCCAAGAATTCTTTCAACTTCTCTTTTTGAAAGTGGGATAGGAACTTTACCAGAACCTACAAAGCCAATTACAGAAGGAGTGTTTCTAATTTCGTACCATGTTGTGTCATCTAAATCCATTCTGACAAGGACATACCCTGGAAAGGTTTTTTTCTCAATATTGACTTTTTTTCCGTTTCTAATTTCTACCACTTCATCAGTGGGAATGATAACTTCGTAAACTTTTTCTTCGAGATGTAAATTCTTAATTCTTGTAAGTATGTTTGTTTGAACTTTTTTTTCGTGACCAGACTGGGCGTTTAATACAAACCATTCTCCTGGAAGATCATAAGGATGTACTGAAACTTCTTGATCTTCTACTTCTTGATCTTCTACTTCTTCTACAACTGTATCTTCACTCATAATTTATCCTCCAAGAGATAACATGCTAATTAGAGTATTTTTAAAACCAAAATCCATTCCAAAAATAAGTAAGGTCATTGTAATTATTGTGACAATAGTAACAATGGTAAATGTTGAAAGGATTTGAGTTGAGGGCCAATTTACTCTCTTTAATTCAGTTCTCACTTCACCCATATAATTAGAGATTCTTTTAAATCGAGAAACTTTTTCATTGTTGTATTTTCCAATATTTCTATCAGCCTTTTTTGCCAAGCGTTCCTCACGCTCAGACATTCTTCTCATTTCTCTATTCATTTCATTCATAATTACCTCTTAGCAGGGGCGGTGAGATTCGAACTCACAACCTCCGGTTTTGGAGACCGGCGCTCTGCCAGTTAGAGCTACACCCCTAATCTTTTTCAATATCATTAGTTTCGTTAGAAGAGCGCTTTATTCCAAAAACTAAAATTAGTAATGATATTAAACCAATCAAAGACAATAGTATTATTTTTGTACCCTTATTAGTAGTCGTTTTTATTTTTTTATCTAAAGAGTCAATTACTTTGGATGCAAAATCATTTGGCACTTCAACTTCTTTATTTATCTCAGATTCTAGTTCCTCCCTAAACGCTTTATATCTTTTTCCAGAAATCTGGCATTTAGGACAAAAAGAAATATGATTATCTGAATCAAACATGAAATATTTGCCACTCAAATAAGTTTTCATCATAAGACTTCTTTTTCTTCTACAAATTAAATTATCTCTTATATTTTCAAATAGATCTTTCATGCTTCAATTTCCTCAAGTATATTTCTTAATTTTTGGTGAGCTCTATGCAGTCTTACTTTTGCAGCCGTGACACTGATATCTAAATAATCTGCAATCTCTTTATGTGATCGGCCTTCGATATTTTTTAATTCAACAATAATTCTTTGTTCCAAAGGGATTTGATTTAATGCCTTCCTCAAAACTAACGATAAGTCAGAGTTAATAGCAACAAGTTCAGGATCTTTTTTCTCGTCAACGACGACTGGTTCTTGAGTGTCTTCAATATTAAGTGAGTAGTGTTTCTTTGCTTTTTTTCTTAAAGTCCAAGCTGTATTTACTGTAATCCTGTAAATCCATGTTCCAAAAGTTGAGTCACCTCTAAATTTTCCTATTGCTTTCCATGCTCTAATAAATGCTTCTTGGGCCACATCATTAGCAAGTTCTCGATTTCCAGTTAATTTAAAGGAAAGTGAAAAAACTAATTCTTGATGACGCTTTACAAGTTCTTCAAAAGCACTTTTGTCTCCAAGTTGTGATTTTTTCACAAGTTCGGAATTTGAGACGTCTTCACCAAAGTGATTTAGTTTTGCGATATTTTCCATCAATATTAAGAATAAAGTAAATTTCTAGTTTTTCTATCTTTTTTCTCTATGCAAAGTGTGTTTTCTCAATCTTGGACTATATTTCATTAACTCCAGTCTATCTGGCGTATTTGTTTTATTTTTAGTAGTCACGTAATTGTGATCTCCAGTTTCAGTACAGACCAATGTAATTGGTGGTCTCTTATCTGAAGCCATTATTTTCTCCTTTATTTTGTTGTAGCGGCGGGCAGACTTGAACTGCCGACCTCACGATTATGAGTCGTGCGCTCTTACCAACTGAGCTACGCCGCCAAATCTAAAATTAATTATAGACTTGTGAGCCCTCTTCCGGGATTGAACCGGAGACCTCTTCCTTACCATGGAAGTGCTCTACCAACTGAGCTAAGAGGGCGTGTGCCGGGAGAAGGATTCGAACCTACGTAGGCATAGCCGGCAGATTTACAGTCTGCTCCCTTTGGCCGCTCGGGCATCCCGGCAAAAATTAGTCATTTTTAAAGTTTAGATTAAATATGAATTTTCGTAAGAGGTAATTTAATTTGATTAGGATTAGTTTGTGGATAAAAAAATTCAAAAAAAACTAAAAACATGGCTTGATAATGATTTAATAACTGAAGATGTTTTTTCTTCGATTGAAAGTTTTGAAAGTAGTGAGCCACAAAAAACAGAAAAAGGAACCCTTTCAAAAACAATAATTCTAATTGGAGGACTTTTAGTTTTTAGTGGAATAACTCCACTTATCGGGCAAATTCCAGATTGGGCTCAATTAATATTGTTAATTTTATTTACGTTTGTACTTTTTTATTCAGCTTTTTATATTGAAAAAAAATATCAAGGAAACACATTTTTATTTGATTCGAATGAAACTTTAAGAAACTTTTTATTTTTATTAGCTACAGGAGCTTCTGGTTTTACATTCTTATTTATTTTTGAATTTTTCAACACTGCAGAAGAAATTACAAATACAATAACATCTTTTTTAATTTTTATTTTGTCTATATATTTATTCAATAAGACAAGATATTTATATCAACAATTTACACTCTTTGTTAGTTCACAAGTACTTTTATTCAACCTTTTGGAATTTTTATCCTCTGATACTTTTAATGATTTACTTTATGGTGCTTCTCAGTTATTAATTGGTTCATATTTTTTAAGGTATACATTTAAAGAATTTGAACCAAAATGGCTTGGATATTTTCTTTCGAGTATCTCATTAGTGACTGGTATGGGAATTATTGATTCATACCTTGGCAGTGATGAATTAATCGGAAAAATTCTTAATATTTTACTCTCAACTGTTTTGATATGGTTAAGTGTTAGATTAACGAGTCAAACTATTCTTTTTGTAGGATCAATTGATTTATTAGTTAATCTTTCGTTTTTAATTTATGAAATATTTCCAGAACTTGGTGCTCTACTCTATCTTGTGATTGGAACACTTTTTATTTTTGCTGGTCTTTATCTCAATAGGCTTCGAGAAGATATAAAAAAAATTTAAAGAGTGAAGGGTTTTTCTGGCCTTACTCCAATTTCACTAATTACATGGGCAGCGCTTTTATTTGCAATTAATGCGGTCTCTTGCATGGATAATTTTTCTTCTATTCCAAATAAATATCCTGCAGCAAAATAATCCCCTGCACCTGTTTTATCAACAACCTTTGCTTCTGTAGCTTCAAAAAAATACTGTTTATTTTCTTTCATAACTATGACCCCATTAGCTCCTAATGTGCATATAAGTTGATCAAGTTTAGGAAAATTTTTACTTATAAAATCTAAAGACTTTTCTGTTGAGTCCTGTTCTGTAAGAGCTTTTATTTCATCTTCGTTACAAAATACATAGTCTATATTTTCTTTTATTAGATCAATAAAACTGTCCCTATGTGCCTCAACACAAAAAACATCGGACAAGGATAAAGCATTTTTTCCACCAGATTGTTTATTTATCGATGATGCATACATAAATGCTTCCTTACTTGGTAACCTGTCCCACAAATAACCTTCCATATATAAAATGTTGCAATTTTTTATAGACTCCTCATTAAGATCTCCCATTGATAATTGGGCACCAGCTCCTAAATATGTATTCATTGTTCGTTCACCATCTGGTGTTATAAAAATTGCACACAATCCAGTTTGTTCATTCTCTTCTTCAAGAACTGTAAAGTCACTGAGTCCATGCTCAGATAAGCTTGACCTGAACTGTTTTCCAAGATCATCATCTGAGACTTTACCAATAAATCCTACGGAGCCTCCTAAGGCCGCTATCCAATAAGCAGTATTTGCTGCAGAGCCTCCTGCAGCATAAGTTGGATTTGGCATATTGCTAAGTAAAAAGTTTGATCTCTCTTTATCCACAAGAGTCATTCTTGCTTTGTTAAGGTTTAGTTTATCAATAACATCTTCTTCGATTTGTTGAAGTGAATCAACAAGTGCATTTCCAATACAAATAATCACAAATTGATTTTAAATGATAATACCTGGATTTCCATCAGAACCGATAATTTTATTTGATTCATTTAAAAGCTTTTTCATTCCACCAATAAGATTATATGATTGGTAACCAATCGAATTTAAATATTCTGAAACCTTGCCTGATCTATGACCTGATCTACATACAATAATATAAGAAGATTCCTGATCAAATAATTCTAAGCTTTCTGGTACTTCACTCATCTTTACATGTTTTGCTTCTTCATGATGTCCATATGTCCATTCATCATCTTCCCTAACATCTATCAAGCTCCAGCCTGATGATAATTTAGCATCTAGTTCATTTGGAAAAACACCTGTTGAGTCTCCGGTATTATCTATATCTAATTCCACTAGCTTCCTCTCTAAGCCTTCTTACTCTTTCTTTAGTAGGTGGGTGAGTAGAAAATAATTTTCTCAATCCAGAACCAGTAAATGATTTTAAAGGATCAGATATAAACAACTGACTAACCGCAGGATTAACATTCAATGGGTTTTTTGAATACATCTCAATCTTTTCAAGAGCTGAGGCTAATGCTAGTGGATTGCCAGATATGGAAGAACCTGTTTTATCTGCGCCATATTCTCTTGTTCTTGATATTGCCAATCTAATTATTAAAGATGCAATAGGCGCTGCGATAAATGCTATCAAGATAATAAATGGATGTGTTCCTCTATCCCTTTGTCCCCCACCCCAAAAAGCTATTCTTGACATAAATGAAATTGCAGCTGCAAGCATCGCTGCAATACTTGATACCAAGATATCTCTATTTTTGATATGTGATAATTCATGAGCTAGAACACCCTCAAGCTCGTCTCTGTTTAGAACTTTCATAATCCCTGTTGTAACAGCAACAGCAGAATTTTTTGGGTTTCTTCCTGTTGCGAACGCATTTGGTTGGTCACTTTCAATTACATAAAGTTCAGGCATTGGCATTTTTTCTTTTTGTGCAAGAAAAGTAATTATTTCTCTAACCTCATCATATTCTCCATCTTCAAGTTTTCTTGCTCTGGTTGAAGCAAGTGCTATTCGAGATGAATAAAAATACATTATGAAATTAAAGATAAAAGCAAAGAATAATGAAAAAATAAGATCAAAACCCAATGCTTGAGCAGTAAATATTACTATAACTGTCATAAGCGTCAGTAAAGTAGTAGTTTTTAAAACATTCATATTTTTAATTATAATTTATCTGGCTTATAGTTTTTTGGCCTCAATACAGTAAAAACCTCCTAAACCACGATCATTATGTATTGCTTCTAGCCCAACAATATCTGATTTTAATTTAAGTTGGTCTACACCATAAGTTTCTACAAATTCGTTTTTTAAACTTGAATAAATTTCCTGGTAACCATATTTATCAAGAAATTCATATTGTTTCATAATCTTGTATTCAAAATTATTTTCTTCAAAATATTGTTTTAAAAAGGAAAAATTTACATCGTACGTGATATCGGTCTCCGTAGGCATTTCTATTGGATCACTTGAAAGATGGTGTTCTTTATAAGTTCTAATTAATGATTTATATGGTTTTAGATTTCTATCTTCGTATTCGAATCCATAATCAAAAATTAGTAGATGATTTGGGTCAACTTTTTTGATGAGTTCGTCTAAAAATTGTTCAGTATTGTATTGAATTTCAAGCTCATTATCTTGGTTATCTAAAAAATTATATTTTTTAATCCATTTAAGATTTGATTCACGAATTTCTACTTTTCCATATCTAAGTTCATTATCTTTTGTAAATTCAATTGTTTTTTCATACCAAGTATTGTCTACCTCTATACCGACAGAACAAGGTATATTATCTAACACTTCATTCATATAAATAGTTTTTATCTGAGATGAACCATAGTTGTCTAAATTGCTATCAACCAAAAAATTTTTACTTTTAAGTGCTTTTAGGGCATTTAACGAAATTTCGGAAACATAGATTTCTTTTTCAAGATACTTTGATACCTGATTTGCAAGTGAACCNGTTCCTGCTCCAACTTCAAGTATATTTGAATCGCTATTGATTCTATTTTCTTTTATCCAGTTTGAAATAAATAATCCAAAATAATTAGATACTTCTGGTGAGGTTAAAAAATCACCAGATTTACTGGAACGGACTTCGCCCTTTGCAAAAAATCCATAATCAGAATAAAGACATTCCTGCATGAACTCATCAAAGTATAAATAGTTTTGACTGTATTTATTTTTGAGGTAATCAATAAATTTTTTTTCTACCACTTAATTAGCTATTAAAAAATATTGATGAAGCTTCACCTAGATTGCTNAATATGCCTGGAAAAATTCCAGAGACAATTGTCAAAATTAAACTTACAAAACCAACAACTTTNAGTGGGCTTGGGATGATTGAATTTTCGGTCTTTTGAANATCTTCTTTTGGACTATCCATCCATATAATTTTTGAAATTCTTGAATAATACACCAAACCTATTACAGCATTTATAGCACCAACTATAGCTAGAGATAATCCAAAAATTTCACCNGTGCTTAGTAAGCTTCTGAAAACTACAAATTTTGCNAACCATCCTCCGAGAGGTGGAATCCCTGCAAGTGAGAAGAAAAATATTACTGCAAAAATTCCTGCTAATGGTGTNTCTTTTGCAAGACCTCCCCAGTCATACATGTTTTCTGAGTCAATATTTCTTTGTAACAAATTAATCACCAAAAATGCACCTATATTCATAAATGCATAAATAATTAGATACGTAACGCTTGCATAAACACCATCTTCAAAATTATTTGTTATGTTTGCAACNGCTATCGGCGCAAGAATAAACCCTGCNTGTGCAATCGATGAATATGCTAGAAGTCTTACTGGATTTGTTTGTTGTANAGCTGATAAATTACCAACAAACATTGTTATTCCAGAAATGAATACAAGTATTATCCCTAACCCATCTCCAGATTCAAAAAATATTTTTGACATCAAAATAATTAATGCAACAAACCCAGTCGCTTTNGAACTAACAGATAGATAAGCCGTTACTGGTAAAGGTGCACCTTCATAAGTATCAGGTGCCCAAGAGTGAAATGGAACTATCGATATCTTNAAGCCTATACCCGCCAAAATAAGTATTGCNCTTAATAAAGCAACAGGTGATTGNGCAAGATCTTGNTGAATTAAAATATTAGCTATATCTGAAAAAACTAACTTTCCAGTTACTCCATAAAGTAGTGAAAAGCCATAAAGAATTAAAGATGCTGATAGTACTCCCAGTAAAAAAAATTTAATTGAACCTTCATTTGATTTTTGATCACCTTTTTTCCAGCCAGATAAAAGAAACATTGGCGTTGAAGCTAATTCAATTCCTATAAACATTGTTAATAAATCTCTTGAAGAGGTTACTACTAATGCTCCAAGGAGAGAACTTAACAGAAGAAAATAATATTCTCCCTGGTAATATTCATCACTTTCTACAAAATTTACGGACAATAAAAATGTCAGATATGTAACCAAGATAAAAAGGCCCTTAAGAATCAAGGAAAATTTATCAATTACATAACTTCCCTCAAACATAATTTCTGGAGTTGTATAGTTGGCAAATTGAAAAATAATTGGAAGGAATGCAAACAGAGATCCAAGAATTGATACCATTGCAATGATAAATTTAAATTTTCTTGGCAAAAGAATATCTAGTGTTATAGCAGCCACAATCGTTAGGATTACTATTAATTCACTTGATATAGCGAAATAATTAATANTAATTTTTAGCCTCCGAACGCTTTAGATACCAAAGCAATAACTGCATCATTAGTTGCTCCAAATATAAGNTTTGGAAATACTCCGATTAGAACAGTAAGTATTACTAAAGGTATCCAAGCAACAAGCTCATAATTGTCTGCATCATGAAGCTCTTTGTCTAACCATTCTTCTTTAGGTTCACCAAGATTAACTCTTTGAAGCATCCATAATAAATAACCTGCTGTTAAAACAGTTCCAATTGCACCTGCAACCATGGAGGATCTAAAAATTGTAATATTTAAACCAGGTAATGGATTATATGCTCCAAGGAGTGCCATAAATTCTCCCCAAAATCCTGCCAATCCAGGTAAGCCAAGTGACGCCATAGCTGTAAAAGCTAAAATGGCTCCAGTCTTTGGAAGAAGTTTCATATTTCCACCTAGTCTTCCCATGTCTCTGGTGTGATAAGTATGTGCCATAGAACCAGAAACAAAGAACAATAAACCAGTAATTATTCCGTGGGCAACCATTCCAATCATTGCAGCATTAATACCTATTGAGGTGAGTGAAGATATCCCAAGCATTACAAAGCCCATATGTCCTACTGAAGAAAATGCAATCAATCTTTTAAGGTCTGTTTGTGCCAAGCAAGCAAGAGAGCCGTATATTATTCCAATTGCTGATANCACTGCAATAGCTGGAGCCCAAGCAACAGCCTGTTCTGGAAGAATAGGTAAAGCAATTCTTACAAAACCATAGGATCCAAGTTTTAATAAAATTGCAGCTAATAAAACAGATCCAACAGTTGGTGCAGCTGTGTGTGCATCAGGCAACCATGTATGTAGTGGCCACATTGGTACTTTTACTGCAAAGCCCAAAAATAAAACAGCAAAAACTAACGTTGCAAATGTACCTGTGAATGCTCCACTAGAGCCAAGCTCAATTAGTTCTGGAATACTAAATGTTCTATTTCCCCTGAAATATAAACCTAGGAATCCTAAAAGCATGAAAGCAGATCCAAATAATGTAAATACAAAAAACTTAATACTTGCATAAAGTCTTGTTTCAATATCATTCTTAAGTCCAGAAACACTTCTGACTGTTTTATCTCCCCAAATACCAATCATGAAATACATTGGCAGTAAGACAAGTTCAAAGAATACAAAAAATAAAATTAGATCTAATGCCACAAATGTACCATTCATTCCAGTTTCTAAAATTAAAATCAAAGACATCATTCCTTTTGCATTTTTAGGTTCAGGTAAATGTTCAAAAGAATAAATAATTGCTAATACAGAAATGAAAGTTGATAAAAGTAATAAAGGTAAAGAAATACCGTCTATACCTATTTCATAATTTGAATTAATACTGCTAATCCATGAGACTTTAGTACCAAGCTGAAGGTCACCAGCATTATTAAAATCAAATTGCAAGGCAACAATTAAACTTACTCCAAAAGTAAGTAGTGCAGATCCAAGAGTTACTAATTTAATCAGCATCTCTTGTTTCTTAGGTATTAAGAATATAAAAATTGCAGACACAAGCGGTAGAAAAACAACTATGGTTAAACCTAATCCACTCTCCAAAAAAGAAAAACTACTCAATATTTACCACTCTCTCTCATAACACTAACAAAATTATTAAGCTAATAACTATCACTCCTATTAAAAAATACATTAAGTATTGTTGAGTTTTACCAGTTTGAATTAATTTGACTTTACTACCAATAGTGTCTGTACCTGTTGATGATAAATTAAGTACTTTGTCAATACCTCCTTGGTCAAGATTTGTATATACAATTCCTCCTGCTTTTGAAGCAGTTGTCCCAACACCATTAACAAACCGATCAAGGACATTTGAATTAAATGAGTCAACAAATTTAGCAAAAGTTATTTTTACAGGATCAATTATGAATTTGAAGTAGAAAAAATCTAAGTAGTATTTATTTTCCAATAAATTCCATAGTGGTTTTATTTTAATTTTTTCATCACCGTCAGTTGCATTTCCTGACATCTGATAGACGTAGTAGGCAAGTCCAATACCCAAAAGTCCGGACGTAAGACCACTGAACATAGCAACCAAATCAAATGATTCAGGATGATATTCTACAATGTAATTTTTCCTGGTTGTAACCCATTTTGTAAATCCTGTATAGACACCAGGTATGTTTGCCCATCCTGCAACAATGGCAAAGCCTGATAATATTATCAAAGGAATTGTCATCATCTTGTCAGATTCGTGAGGGTGTCCATCACCCCGATAGTCACCAAAAAATGTTAAAAGAACTGCTCTTGTCATATAAAACGCAGTGATAAAGGCTCCAAGAACTGAAATAATAAAATATAAATTATGCCCTTCGTGATTGAGTGATGCGAGTATCTCATCTTTTGAGAAAAATCCAGCTAATGGAGGAAGCCCAGCAAGGGCTACAGTTCCAATAATGAAGGTTGAAAATGTTCTGGGCATTTCTTTCCTTAGTCCACCCATTTCAGACATGTTATTTGTGTGCACTGCATGAATTACCGAGCCAGCACCTAAAAATAATAAAGCTTTAAAAAATGCGTGAGTCCAAAGGTGAAAAAGACCTGCAGTGTATGCACCTGAACCCATTGCAGTAACCATGTAACCAAGTTGACTTACTGTTGAATATGCAAGAACTTTTTTGAGATCATCCTGAACTACAGCAACTAATCCTGCCCCAAGAAGTGTTATTACTCCAAATAAAAGAACTATGTCTAGTGCTTGTGAAGCCATTCCTTGGTAGAAAGGAAACATCCGACCAAGAAGATAGACACCCGCGGTAACCATTGTTGCTGCATGCATTAAAGCAGATACTGGTGTTGGTCCTGCCATTGCATCAGGTAACCATACATGAAGTGGAAATTGGGCACTCTTTCCCATTGCACCTATAAAAAGAAGAACTCCACCTAAATATGCCACAGTTTTGATATCTGCATAATCATGAGTTGATTGATACAATATCTCGGAAATTCTAAGGGTTTTTGTTGATAAAGCAAGAACAATGATTCCAATCATTAACCCAACGTCAGCAATTTTATTTGTTATAAATGCTTTCATTGCTGCAGAGGAATTTTCCTTTTTTTCCCAGTAGTGACCAATTAGTAGATAAGAACAAACTCCTACTAATTCCCAACCAATTAACAATTGCAAAAGTGTTGGAGAAGACACTAAAACCAACATACTCCCTGCAAATAATGTGAGCGATGTAAAAAAGAAAGTATATCTTATTTCACCTTGCATATAATTTGTTGCATATATGAAAACTAATGATGAAACAGTTCCAACTACGAAGTACATCATGATAGATAATCCATCAACGACCCAGCCAAACTCAAGATCATAAGATCCAATACTTCCTACGTTAATAAAGAATTCATTAGCGATTCCTTTTGTCGCATGCTCATAAAGTAAAGCCGCACTGTATGAAAATATGAATAAAACTGTTCCTAAAGCTAGTTCTGCTCCTTGTAAAGGAAGATATTTTCCAAAAAAAGTAATCAAAATTGCAGCTAAGAAAGGAAGTACAACAATCAACCAAGTAAATTCAGCGAGTACACCACCATCAGTATATTCTGGCTGACCTTCAGCAAGAAAATTTATAAAATTTTGATTTACCATTTCATTAAATCAAATTCATTTATATTGGCTGTTTCTCGATTTCTAAAAAGCATAAGAACAATAGCTAATCCAATACCAACTTCTGCTGCTGCAATAGTGATAATAAAAATTGAAAAAATCTGGCCATTTAAAAAAACATCTGAAAGCATAGCGTTGAATGCTACAAAATTTATGTTTACTGAATTAAGAATCAGCTCAATTGAAAGTAAAACCATTACTGCGTTTCTTCTTACAAGAATTCCATAAATACCTATAGAGAATAAAGCTGCTGCTGCAATCAGTAATGGTTGAATACTCATATTTGATCTTCATCCATTAATGCATTATCTTTTCTTGCTAATGTAATGCCACCAATTAGAGCTCCTAACAAAACAAATGAAACCAGCTCAAAAGGAAAGACAAATCTACTTAACAAAATTTCTCCTAATAATTTTGTAGATGTTCCTTCGCTTATAACTACTGTTGAATCAAATGTTTGTAGAAGAATATANGTAAATATTCCAAAAATTGANAGTGATATNACAGCAGCCANTAATTTATTTTGATCATTATCTAGTTCAGCNTTTGGACCTAAAGGAGCTCTNGTGATCATNACACCAAATAAAAATANAACAATAACTGCNCCTATATATACAAGTATTAGNACTAAAGCTACAAATTCAGCNGATAATAANATGAATAAAACAGCAGTAGTAGCAAGAGTAAANACTAAAAATATNGCAGCGTGGATAACATTTGAAGTGGTAACAACTTTTACTCCACTAAGTAATAGCAACAGCAAAAGAAAGTATGAGAATATGTCTATTGCTTCCATTAGCTCTCTAAACCTGGACCTTCAGGAACAGTCTTTAACCATTCGTCAAGCCTGTCTTTATCATGGAGCATATCGCCCATAGAAAATTCTGAATATTCGTATTCCGGTGACCANAACAATGCATCAAANGGACATACTTCAACNCATATCCCACAATACATACAAAGTGCATAATCAATATCAAACCGATCNAGTACNGCNCTNCTTCTCTGACGTCCTCCTGGNTTTGANGGAGGTTGTANNTCTTTGTGACCCTCTATGTAAATGCACCAGTCTGGACAAGATCTTGCACACAACATGCAACTTGTACATGCTTCAGAATCTAAAGCGATGACACCCCTAGTTCTAGGTGCGAGTATTTCTTTTTCAAAAGGATAATTTACGTTAGGATTTTCAAAAAAAGGAAGAAGGGTTTTAAACATATTGCCAATGACAATTTTGAGTCCAGTTAAAAATCCAGGAATTCTTGGTTTGAATTTTTGCATTAAAAAACAACTTTCATGATTGCTGTAGCCATTATATTCAAAAGAGAGAGAGGTATAAGGACTTTCCAAGCAAGGGTCTGAAGTTGATCTTCCCTAAATCGTGGGAAAGACCATCTTATAGCAATAAGGATAAATGCCAATAAAAATGTCTTTCCAATTAGAACCAATGGACCATAAAAGTTAACCCATTCAGTAGGTAAAAGTGGAACATGATAACCTCCTAAGAAAAGAGTTGAGGCAATCGCACACATAACAAATAAATTTATGTATTCAGAAATATAAAAAATAAGAAATCTAATCCCAGAATATTCTGTAAAAAAGCCCATAGTTAATTCAGATTCACCAATTGGCATATCAAATGGTGTTCTCATCATTTCAGCAGTTGCTGCAATCATAAAAATAATAAATGCAATACCCTGTCCTGCAATTACAAAAGGAAATCCAAATTCAATCTGTTTTTCTACTATTCCAACTGTTGACATAGTTTCAGCTTGTATAACGACACCAACTACAGATAAAATTAGTGGCAATTCATAGGCAATAAGTTGGCCTGCTGCTCTTAAACCACCCATTAGAGAAAATTTGTTTGCAGAGGACCATCCAGCTGTAAGAACTCCAATAGTGGAGATGGAGCTGATTGCAAGTAAAAAGAAGACTCCTAATTCCAGATCACGAACAATTAACGTGGGACTTAATGGAATAATTGTAAAAAGGCCTACTACAGCAGCTATAACCCAAGCTGGTGCCCACTTAAATACAGGCTCATCAACATCATTTGGAATGATTGTTTCCTTTTGTAAATATTTTGCAGCTGTTGCAAGTGGAAATATAAATCCTCTTAAACCAACATGAAGAGGACCTGGTCTCCTTTGCATCCAGGCAGAACCTTTAACCTCCAGCAAAGTAAGTCCTAAAGCCATTACTGGAGCTGTAGCTAAAACAACCAAAACTTTGATAAGTAATTCGGTACTAAAACTCATCTATCTACATCTCCAAGAACAAAATCTAAACTACCCATTATTGCTATCAAGTCAGGAAGCAATGCTCCTTCAAGCATTATTGGCAAAATTGATATGTTACTAAATGAAGCTGTTCTTATTTTTAACCTATAAGGTCCTAAACCACCTTCAGAAATTATATAATATCCCATTTCACCCTTAGGATTTTCTGCTCTTACATATGTTTGTCCTTTAGGAACTTTTATAACTTTTGGTACTTTTGCTTGGATTGGTCCAGAAGGCATGTCTTCAATTGCTTGTAAAATAATTTTTGCAGATTCTCTCATTTCGGATGTTCTTACAGCCCATCTATCGAAACAGTCACCATTTTCACCAATTGGTATTTCGAAATCAAATTTGTCATATGGTAAGTAGTTTGATTGTTTTCTCAAATCAAACTCAACACCTGATGCTCTCAATATTGGGCCGGATACTCCGTACTCTTCGGCAACTTCTTTTGGTAATACACCAACATTCTTTGTTCTAAGTTGAAATACTTCATTTCCGCCTATTAAATCTTCAAATCTATCAACAGCTTCAAGAACTTTTTGCATTGCAACTTTGGTATCGTGATAAAATCCTGCCGGTAAATCCTGTATGTCTTTTTTTGTTGTTGGCCCAGCACCTGCGGCAGGTTTTACCCCACCAATTCGATTAAAGTTTGGATGAAATCTTCCACCAGTAACAGATTCAAGCAAATCAAGAACTCTTTCTCGATCTTCCATAGCTAAAAATATAGGTGTTAGTGCACCAATCTCAAGTGGGAAAGCACCATTAAAAACAAAGTGGGAGCTTATTCTTGCCATTTCTGTCAAAATCAGTCTGATGTATTGTGCTCTTTCAGGTACTTCGATTTCCATTAATTTTTCAGCACCAGCGATAAATGGAATCTCATTCGCAAATCCTGAAACCCAGTCAATTCTATTTACTAATGTTGTTACTTGTGGATAAGTTCTGACCTCTGCAAGTTTCTCATATCCTCTGTGCATATATCCAAGTACAGGTTCAACACTGGATATTTTTTCTCCATTAATTTTAGCTACTAATCTCAAAACACCGTGAGTCGATGGATGTTGAGGACCAATATTTAAAGTCATATCTTCTGTTTCTATTTCAACAGAAACTGATGCTTCAGATAAAATTGGCATATTGTTTGGATCCATTGTTTGAGCCATTAGCTACCCTCTTCTGAGACCACGATGTTATCTTCTGGCATACCTTCTACATCAACTTCACCTGGCCAAGGTTTAACTTCTCTACTTATTAACTCAAATGATTTAAGTAGAGGATTCCCTTCATAAGCATCAGGAAGATAAAGTTTCTTTAAATTTGGATGGTTCAAGAAATTTATACCAAACATTTCATAAGCTTCTCTTTCATGCCAGTTCGCTCCACCAAAAACTTCAACTAATGAATCAATCTGCGGATCCTCTTTTGAAATCTTTGTAGATGATATAACTAAGTCGTCAGAATTTGTTTTTGATAAACAACTTATTATTTCAAAACTTGGGGTTACTGGTTCTTTTGGTGCGTCACCAATTTTTACATCGTTATCCCAGTCAACAGCAGATAGCCAATTAAAAAATTTTAAATCAAATTCTGCTTTCAATGTTTTATGCGTATCAACCCAAGACTGAGAATCTACTTCAATTTTTAATGTATCAAATTCAACTGATGAATTTTGAAATTTACTTTGAATTGAATTTACGAATTCGTTTTGATCAGACTGGTTCAATGTCTTTTTCTCTCCACTTTTCTTTCATATCTTCACCTTTTATTTTTTTCTGTAATAAAACTATTCCTTCTTGCAAAGCTTCCGGTCTTGGAGGACATCCGGGAACATAAACGTCAACTGGAATTAATTGATCTACTCCTTTTGTAACAGAGTAAGAATCCCAATACGGTCCCCCACTGTTTGAACATGAACCCATTGAAATTACATACTTTGGTTCCGGCATTTGATCATATAATCTTTTAACTGCCGGGGCCATTTTATCGGTCACAGTACCTGCAACAACCATCAGGTCAGCTTGCCTTGGCGATGCAGGAAGTGGAATTATACCTAATCTCATAAAATCATGTCTTGGTCCACTTGCTGCCATAACTTCAATGGCACAGCATGCTAAACCAAATTGGAAATACCACATATCATATGCTCTTGCCCAATTCAATATTTTAGAAATAGGCTTGGGGATACCAAACTTTTCAATTACTCCCATTTGAGGACATCCTTTCTAATGGCATATATCAAACCAAGTAAGAGAATAAAAATAAAGATAAACATTTCAACCAAGCCAAAGTATCCAAGATTTTCAAGATTTAGTGCCCATGGAAAAATAAATACTGCCTCAACGTCAAAAATTACAAATAATAAACCAAATATATAGTATCTAACATAAGTTTGGCTCCATCCACCACCTACTGGATCTACTCCGCACTCGTATGTTTTAACTTTTTCTGGAGTTGGTTTTTTGGGGCTTAGTAATGCAGACACAGAAATAAAAACTAGAAACAAGACAAGTCCGAGACCTATCATCGCCCCAACAGTAACGTAATCCTGAAAATAAGAAATCATATAATAACTTTAGTATGCTCTTAAAAAGTTTAGTTTTATTTCAAACTTCAGAGGAATTCTTTTGTAATATTTTTTTATGGATAAAAATAATTTTTTTCTAGATTCTCCAAATTTAACAGATCTTGTTCAGGTATTAATCAATAACATTTGTTCAGAAGAGTTATTCAATGTTAACCAAAAATTAGTTCTAAAAAAGTACGATCAATCAATCAAAAAAATAAACTTTATTTTAGTTGATGGCTTAGGTAGTAAAAATATCCAGAATTTAGATAATTTATTTACCAATAATCAAACCGATGAGATAGTCTCTACATTTCCCAGTTCTACAAGTGTTGCCTTAAGTTCAATTAATTTTGCTTCCAAACCAATAGATAATGGTTTGATTGGCTATTTTCATTTTGCTAAAAAGGAAAATAAATTAATCAATACCTTAAATTGGAAAGGTTCTGAAACTTACTTAAAAAATATTGACTTTTTCTCTTCCCAAAAAACTATTTGGAATATATTGAGTCAAAATAAAATTGGTTTCAATGTTATTCAACCAAAAAATTTGATTGGTAGCCCTCTATCGGATCATATATATATGGGTGCGAATCAAATAGGCTATGAAAATTTAAATGAACTTGAAAATATTTTATCTTTACCCGAAATATTAGATAATCACTTTAATTACATATATTATCCAGTGATTGATGTTGCAGCACACGTATATGGAACAAATAGTGACGAATGGCAAAATGAAGTAAATATCTTTTCAGAATTTTTATCAAGAATGATAAAAATAGATTCAAATAGATATACGTGTATAACTGCTGACCATGGAGTGGTTAATATTGAAGACCAAAACAAATTTAGACTTGAATATGATGAATCTGTAAAAATTTATGGCGATCAAAGAGCAGTGTATATAAATGGAGAGGTTGAAAAAATTGAAAAAGTATTCAAGAACGTTCCTGGGTATTTTTTAGAAAAAGAAGAAATAATCTCTTTATTAGGTACACCTACTAATGAACATATAGAGAATTTTTATCCAGAGCAAATTTTTCTTCTTGATGATGGAAACATAATTTTTCCAAATCATCTAAGTGCAAACTTAAAAGGCTATCACGGAGGAATTTCTAAGACAGAGGTCTCTATACCTTTGATTGAAATAGTAAATTAATTATGGTCTTGTCTTATATAGGTATGGTGTTTGTCTTAATTATGATGATTTTTCTATTTAGAAAAATAAAGTAATTAGTTTGGTTGGTAAGTCCCAAAGAAGACTTGCCAGGCAAGAGCAGTCTTTGCTAATAAGCTAAGCCATATATATGCCCTCTCACCGTAAAGATAATCTTTCCATTTGCCTACACCTTTATATTGGAGAACCATGTTTATTGAAAAAGTGTTAAAGAATATAAATATACTTACAAAAATCCAGACAACAAACTGAGGTACACCTTGTGGGTTTGAATCTGTTGCAACACCATCCCCAATTAAATTAATAAATATGAAAATCCATGGTGCAACACCTACAAGACAACCCATAATGTAACTTGTCCAGTCGACTTTTTCAGTATATTGATTATTGACTTCCATCATCCACCCAAACCAACACATTGCAGCATTCATAAAAAATATACCAAGTAATGCCCAGATATCATAAATTCCAACTAGTAAGGCAATTAAAACTATCATGACAGAAGCACTTATAGAGTATTCAATCCAACGAACTTTATTGATTCCTTTTCCAAGGTCTTCTTGGTATTTATTGTAAAAAGGACCTGATATCAAAAAATGTGCAACTGCGGATGCTAACAAGAAGGTTGCAACAGCAGGTCCAAAGTTTGTTACTTCTCTCCATATTTCTAATTTTGGTACTAAAGCGAATGATGATGGATCATTTGGACTGCCCTCTCCAACCAATTGTGTAAGAGTTATTGGGACTACAAAATCAGAATTTACTACAGTTCCTAACCAAAATAATGCTGATCCTTGGACAAGGTGCATAAAGCCCATAATGATATTAAAACGCCTTAATTTTCGGATTTTTTCAGATATCAAATTTCCCCCCTTTGACACTCATATATTAATATGGAATTTACAAACATCTACCAAAAATGAATAAACAAGAAATTTATCAAGAAATTCAAAAAATTCTTCATGAAATTAACGATATTTCAAAGTCTTTATCTTCTTCAAGAGAGTTTATATCTGAAGATTCAAATAAAAGAGCTCAAGTAAGACTGGCAGAGATCGAGAGTGACTTGCAAACTATTGCTGGAAGAATAGCAAAAATTAATTCAGTTCTTTGAAGGAAAGGTAGTGACTTCAGTCACATCTATACAAACTTTGTCACCTGGTTCAAAAATCATAGATGGCAAAGATCTTGCTCTAAATATCTCACCGTTTTTGTTTTCAAATGAAATTACTTGATCATGCCCATAAAAAATACATTCTTTAACGACATAATCCCCATTGGAATCTAGGTTGACTTCAATACATTCAGGTCTTATCGAAACATCTAATTCTCCATCATAAGCAGAATTGAATGTTCCTAATGATGTTTTAACTCTTCCGTTTGTTGATACTCCTTTTATGATATTTGGATCTCCAACAGAGTTTGCAACAGTTTGACTTATTGGATTGAGATATATTTCCTGAGGAGTAGCACTTTGGATCACTTTACCATTTTCAAGAACACTCACAATATCACAAACTGATAGTGCTTCTTCCTGATCATGAGTAACTATGATTCCAGTTGTTTTAGTGGCTCTTAATAATGAAACAACTTCTTCTCTTAAGTCTCTTGCCATCTGTGCATCTAAACTTGTGAAAGGTTCGTCTAGCAAAACCACTTCTGGATTTGGAGCCAATGCTCTTGCTAGGGCTACCCTTTGTTGTTGACCTCCTGATATATCCTGTGGAAATTTTTTTCTGTATGAACTTAAGTTTGTCATACTTATTACCTCATCGAGTCTTCCGTTTTTAATTTCTTCTTTACTTAAACCAAAAGCAATATTTTTTTCAACTGTTAAATGAGGGAATAGTGCATAATCTTGAAATACCATACCAATTTTTCTTTTTTCAGGTGGTACGTTAGTTTTCTCATCAAATATAACTTTGTTATGCATTTCGATTGTTCCTTGATCTGGGTTTTCAAAACCAGCTAGAAGTCTTAATGCTGTTGTTTTACCAGAACCAGAGACACCTAAAATTCCAAATATTGANCCGTACCAAATGTCAATNTTGAANTCCGTTAAAACATCTTCACTGCCATAAGATTTTGAAAGGGATCTTGCTCTTATAATTAAATTATCGAATACCATATTTAAACTGTTAAATTCCTTGTACTTAATATATAAGTAGGGATTGCACTTATTGCCAACAATATAAAGGCAGAAAATGCAGCTTGTGTAAAGAGTGCTTCTGAAGCAAAAGACCATACATCAACAGCCATCGTACTAAATTCTGTTGGTCTTAATAAAAGTGTTTGTGGAAGTTCTTTCATAGTTGAAAGAAATACCAGTGCTCCACCAGCAAATAATCCTCTATAAATTAATGGAAATGTAATCTTTTGAAAAGTTTCAATTCTAGACAAGCCCAGGCCAAGACTTGCCTCAATATATGACGATTTTACTTGTTCCATTGAGGCCTGGCCACCTCCTATCGCTTGTGGAATAAATACAATTAAATAGGAAACAACCAGTGCGAAAAAACTTTGATATATACTTGGAAATATTTTTACAGAAATAAACAGTATTGAAACTCCAACAGCAATATGTGGCAACCCATAAAGTGATAACATTAATTTTTCAATAATGTCTCCAAATTTTGATTTATATTGAGAAATCAAAATCACAATTGGCATTGAAATAATGATGGCAAATATGGAAGTTACTATCGCCGCAGAAAATGAACCAAATATTCCGGGCAACGATGAGCTGACATCATTTCCGTAATAGATTCCACGTAATAACCAAAAACTTAATACAGATATTGGAATAATCAGTCCAAGCATGATCACAAAGCCAAGAAAGCCATATGTAAGCATTTTTCCACCACGCTCTAATTTTATTTTTTTTGGAACTTTTGGTGTTCCCGATACTTTCGCAGATCTAGAGGTTGCTGAACCTCTTTGAACAAAACTGATAATCAAGGCCAACACAATAAGAAGACTTGAGTAAAAAATAACAGGATCTCCTAGAATACTAAATTCGTAATATGCATATATTGCTTTTGTTACAGTTGAATATCTCATCAAAGAAACAGCACCAAAATCAGATATGACATAAAGGCCTACTAACAGACCTGAATAAATTATCGGTTTCTTTAACCTCGGTATTACAACATTTGTATAGACTTTGAGCTGACTCACTCCTAGTGATCTAGCAGCATCTTCAACTGTTGAGTCAAGATTTCTCAGTGCGCTACTACAAATTAGTTGAACATATGGATATGTGAATAAAGTTAGAACTAGCCAACTACCTAAAAATCCATCTATACCTGCGATTTCTTCTAATCCGAAACTATTAAAAAGTTGTACAAATAACCCTTTTGGAGAGAATGCAGAAATATAAGTTAATGCTCCTATATATGATGGAATTACTAACGGTAGTGCACATAGGGTAAATAAAATTTTTGACCCTGCAAACTCAAACCTAATTGTCACAATCGATATCAATAAACCAACAATAAGACTTGAAATTACAACTGCAATAAATACTGCAATTGTATTAAATAGTAATCCAAAAACATCCCATGATTGAAAGAAACTTGACAGTGATCTTGAAAAATTAATAAATCGCCAAAGCATATAAATTACAGGCATTAGAAAAGTAATTAAAATAAACGAATTTATCGAAATTAGACTTTTTGGGATCTTCACAATACTAAGAATATCTTTGATTTTGACTTATTAAAAGAAAAATTCTGGCCAAAGAAACCCTTGGCCAGAATTCTATTTTGTTTCGAGCTTACTAGTTAATTAATGACTGACTAGAAACCTGCTTGCGCAATCAACTCGACAGCTTTTTCCTGCCAAAGTGATAGCGCTGACCAGTTCAAATTTGATGGAGAATTTAAACTGTCAATATCTGGGAGTAAAACGTTTGGTGTTACACCTGCAGCGAGAGGGAACTCATAAACAGAATTAGTAAAATGCTCTTGGGCACTTGTTGAGTGTAAAAACTCAATAAATGCTAAAGCAGCAGGTTTGTTTTGACTTGTAGACAAAATACCTGCACCCGCTGGCATAACCATAGCACCACAACCACCATCTAAGTAGACATTTTTAACAGGACTATCTCCGTTTTCAGCAACTACCCTCAATGTGTAATAGTGATTAATCATTCCAATGTCTAATTCACCAGCATCTGCTGCAGCAACTTGTGGAGAGTTCTTTGGATATTCTGTATATCCAAGTCCATTAATAGCGGTTAGCCACTCTAGAACTTTTTCTTCACCATCAGATTCAATCATGCAAGCAATCATTGCAATGAATGATGAGTTTGTTGGTGCTAGTCCTAATCTATTTCTAAACTTTTCATCTGCAAGACCATAAATATCACTTGGCATCTCTGCATCACTTACATCTCTAGTATCAATTACTAATGATCTTGATCTTCCTGATGTACCAACCCAAAAACTATTTTTATCAATAGCCCAAGTTGGAACATTGTCTAGTATGTCAGCTGGTAATTTATCAAATAGGCCTGCTTTTGCAACAACACCAAGGCTTACCGGATCTTGTGAAAAGAATACGTCAGCTGGGCTAATTGCTCCTTCAAGTTCTAATGTTCCGGCAAGGGCAGCACTCTTTGCATATCTAACTTCAACATCAACACCAAATTTAGATTCAAATTCTGCGATTAAATCAGAAACTAAGCTTTCTTTTCTACCACTGTATACCACAAGCGTTCCACCGACTTCTGCCTCTGGTTCTGCTAGAGCTGCTTCTACAGCAGAGTCAATATTCTCTTGAGATACTTCGCCTGGTGGACCTGCTTCGCCTGGTGGACCTTGTTCTCCATCTTGACCAGCACACCCTATAAATACCAACACAAGTAAAGAAAATAATGCAACAGATTGTTTTTTCATTTTTTACCCTTCTTAAATATGTTGTTAATAGTAGTTAACAAAATTCGTTAAGTAAAGTTAAAAATATAAACTGTAATGATAAAAAAATTTTTAATATTTTTTTCTATAGATCAGATTTAAAAACTTTTAAGAATTTAACTTTAAAATATAAGGCGTAAGAAATTTAAGACTTAAGCTTTTGTGAACTGCTTAATTAATGCACGAGGGAATATTTTTCCACCGTTACGCACAACCCACATAAAGGCAACTAATAAATATGCGAAAGGACACGCCATATTTTTATTTTACAGCAATGTTAAAATAAAAGAAATGGATAATAACATAAAAGAAATTAACAATAATCCAAAAATTATAACAAAATTTGAACCTCTGCTTTGGATTGCATTTGTAGCATTAACTGCTGTAGTCGGTTGTCCAATTTTTTGAAATATTATTAAATAGCTAATATGTTAACACCTGTTAACATATTTATATGGGTAAACCTCAGAACATACTATCTCATGAACGAGAAGGTCAAGAGCTAATTGAAAACTTCCCAGTTTCATTTTTTTCTCATGCTGAAGCAATCTATCATTTACAAGAAGTTGGTATAGATTTAAAAAAGACTAGGGTTGCTGACTGGCTGCAAACTAGTCGTGCAAATGTTTCTCAAGTCATTGGAAGAATGCAAAATAGTGGTTTGGTAGATTTTGGAGAAAATTTAAAGCTTACTGAAAGCGGAGATTGTCTTGCAAAGATTGTTATTAGACGACATCGAATTACTGAAAGATTCTTATCAGAGGTTTTAAATCTTCCTTGGGCAGATGTTTATAAAGAAGCATCCAAATGGGAAAATGTGCTTAGTCCTCTTACTGAAAAAGCTATGCTAGAAATCTTGGGAAATCCAACTACAGGTCCCTTTGGGAATCCAATTCCTTACTCAAATTACAAAGAAAAAAAAATGTATCCAATCTTAGATGCTAAAGCAGATAACAATTACTTTATTGAAAAGATTACAGAGGAATTAAAAAGAGATAATGAAACAATCTCTTTTTTACAAAACCACGATATGACACCAGGGAAAAAAATAAAGGTCGCAGATTCTGGAGATTATTCAATAACGATAAGTACTGACGACAAAAAATATTTTGGAATAGATAAATTTCTAGCAAAAAGAGTCTTTGTAAGCTCTACCAATTTATGATTAATTTAAATATATTCAATAATTAAGTATGGAAGATTTTTTACAACAATTACCAAGAAATCTATTTCTCTATATAGGTGCTGGTATATTTGCATTAATTATTACTTATAGGTTCTTTCCAAAAGTATTCTTGAAAATTCACAAACCTTTCTTTTTTACTTTAGGAATTTTGTCTTTATCTCTAGGATATGTAGGGATTTTAATTCCTGGCCTTCCAACAACTGTATTTATTCTTATTGCAGCATGGGCATTTTCAAAATGTTCTGATAGATTTACTGCTTGGCTTGAAAATCACAGACTTTTTGGACCAATGATATTAAATTGGAAGACTTATAGAGGACTGTCAAGAAGAGCTAAAAAACTTGCTATTTTGATGATAATTCCTACTTTTGTCTTAACTATATTTTTAGTATTTTCATTAGTTGGGGACTTAATATTTGGATCTTTTGGAATTGCTCTTTGTGTATGGTTGGCAACAAGACCTGAACCCCCACTAGAACAAAATTAAATTAATTAGCTTCTGGAATTTGATAATCTATTGGTGAAACTTTATCTAGTTCAAAAACGTCTCTTGCCTGTGCCTCATAGTTCAAACCAATAGAAATTTGATCACCTTCAGTTACTCTATTTCCATTTTCATCAAGACGAGCGTTAAACGTTGCTTTCTTTCCTGATTTACAAATAGTTTTTAGTTCGATTAACTCATCGGCCCACCCAAGAAGATAGATACTACCGGGAAATGGCTCTCCCCTAAAATCAGTTCTTAAACCATAACAAAGAACGGGTATTTTCAATTTATCAACAACAAGAGATAACTGTAATACTTGTTTAGGTGTTAAGAACTGGGCTTCATCAACTAAAATGCATGAAACTTTTTCTCTCTGATGTTCATGTGCGGTCCAAACATATAAATCATCTTCACCCTCGAATCTCTCAACATCTCTTTCTAGACCAATTCTTGATGTAACTTTGCCTTCTCCAAATCGATCATCTAATTTAGGGGTAAAAATTAATGTTTTCATGTTTCTTTCTTCGTAGTTATGAGCTGATTGAAGAAGGTTTGTACTTTTTCCGGCATTCATTGCTGCGTAATAAAAATAAAGTTTTGCCATATTTTTATATTACCTTTTTATTTTTATCTTTATCCTTTTGTAAGATATAAATATGGAAAATATTTTAAAATTTTCTCACATGCTTGGACTCTCAATATGGTTAGGGTCAATGGTAATGTGGGCAATGTTTGCGCCAAAATTATACAAAATTGATCCAACAAAAAATACAACTAATACCTTAAGAAAAACATTTAGCACTCTTTCTTGGAGCTCTTATTCTTTATCTTTATTAAGTGGTGTAGGAATTTTTCTAATCATTGACAATGATATGTCAACGTGGGGAACTGAACTATTAGTTCTTATTTTTGCAGGAATTGTTATAGGGCTACATAGCTTTGCTTCAAAATTAAGTTCTGCATTAAGAGGTATGTTGAATGGGGTAATGTTATTAAGTGCTTTAGTAGTTATTTATTTGGCAACAATTAATATCTAATAAGATTGAATTAGTTCTAATTCTTTCTCAGTGATAATCCCTTCACCTTGGATCAAAATTTTGCTGGTTCCCTCTTTTATTAAAAACCAATAAATTGTTTCTTCATTTGGTATATCAAGATCTTCCTTAAATTCTTCTTTATTTAAATAAGCAGTTATCGTGCGATTTCTAATTCTATCGTCTCTAATACCAGCTCTCATTACACCATCTAAATATATTTCGTTTAACTTATTTGTTTTTCTAATTGTTGGAACTTCAATAATATTGTGAGTTAAATCCATTTCATTATTTTCAAGAAGATTAATTGATTCATCAACTAGGCCTTGATGCCATTGTTGAAAGGCAACAATGATTATTAGATCTTTATCCACAAAATCGTCTGGAACAACTTTTTTTTCTTTATTTAAATTGTTTCCTTCAATTGAAGGAAATTCATTAATTTCTCCACTCATATACATATTCTCGCTTGATTGACAGCTTATTGTAAGAAGAAATACTATTAAAAAAACTAATTTAGGCCTGACCAAGAACTGCCTCAAGGTTTTTGATTTGTGTATTCATTAATTTTGTCCATATAGGACCAAAAAATAATCCAACTATTATAAAAATCCCTTTATATTTAACGTTCACAGTATAAGTAAGTTCAGTACCTCTTGAGTTTGCTGATAAAAATATTGTATCGATTAGCGTAAAGTTTTTAGTATCTGCTTTTAATGAGGCTCTCAATGGTGCGCCCCATTCAATTACCTCGTAATCGATAATCATTTCTCTATCATTAAAAGATGTTTTTGCTTTGAATATCGATCCTTCTCTAATTGGCTCATTAGTAATTAGCTGAGCTGTACTAGCTGTATCCCATTGATCAAGATTTCTAAAATCAGCAACAAAATTGAAAGCAGACTCAATATCTCCTTTTACAGTAATTGTTCTTGAATAAATCGGCATATTTTTATTTTAAGCTATTGAAAGTTTAGTATGTAAAAATTTATCGAAGATTTAACGACCTATTTCTAAAACCAATAAATCCAATTGCCAAAAATATTAAAGTTTTTCCAACTACAAGAAATATATCTTCACCAATTAAACCATCTTGATAAGGATTTCCGTATGCTCCAAACGATGAGAGATTATCATCGAACCATTGAAAGAAATCATTTGTCCCAGCTAATGAGTTTGTTAAATATTCAAATGCCATTAAGCCACCTCCAAAAGCCCATGCCATTGAGGACTTACCTGTGAAAGTTCCAAGAGCAAATCCTAATGCTCCAAAACTAACACCAGCTAATGCAGCTTGTAGCGTTGCTTTCATTAGAGGTCCATAATCAAGTGTCTGGCTAAGTTCCATGGTTGCTATTGGAATAAACATAATGTTTGTCCATGCAAAAGTAACAAATAAACCAAAGAGGACTGTAAGAATGGCTTGTGATAAATAAACAGTTGATCTTGTCATTGGTAATGCTGCAACAAATTCAAACGTTCCATCTTCTTCAGCTTTTGAACCTAGTTTATTTAAAAGTATGATCGTAGCTGTACCAATTAAAAGCGGTACGAATGGAACTAGGAAATAAGTTGTTACCATTCCCTCTAGCGTAAAAACATTATCCCAATCTTGTATTCCGAGCAAATTCATAACTGTATCATTCTCAGACATGCCTCTAAANGCTTCTCTTTGTGTATCTATAAGGAGGCTCTCTACGCTTGAATTTGCAAAAGCCAATGGAAGTATCAATAGATACACCCCTCCTGATATTGCCCAATTTAAGATGAATTTTCTTGGTACAGTGATCATATATTTAAGATAATTAAGCATTTGATTCCTTTCTGTCATAAAACGAAAAGAAAGCATCTTCTAAATCTTTTCCATCTTCTTGTGCCTTATTTAAAAATGTTTCATACATTTCATCATAAACTTTGGCTCCATCTCTCAAAACNGCCATTGACTTAGCAACTTTTTCAACTTCAGAGATTATATGGGATGACAAAAGTATGGATGCGCCATTATTAGAAAATTCTTCAACTATTTCAAAAAATGACCTTTGGTGGAAGGGGTCTAAACCAGAAGTTGGCTCATCCAAAATTAAAGCCTTCGGTTTATGCTGAACAGCTAAGATTATGGCAACTTTTTGTCTGTTTCCTTTAGATAGTTCTTTTAAAGATTGATCTACTTCAAGTTCGAACTTCTCTGCTAATTCCATTGCATATTCAGTAGTTTGACCTCTCATGTCAGCACCAAGTTTAAACAATGATTTAGGACTAAGATTTTGTGGAAGTTGGGGATCTCCAGGTAAATATCCAATTATTTTTTTTGCTTCAACAGGATTTTCGATTGTGTCAATTCCCTCTACTGAAAGAGAGCCTTCTGAGGGTTTCAAAAAACCCATTAAACTTCTCATCGTCGTTGATTTTCCTGCACCGTTTGGACCAAGTAACCCTTTTACTTCACCATTATCAACAGAAATACTAATATCTGAGACACCTTTACCGTTTTTGTATTTCATTGTTAGGTTTTGAATTTCAATCATAAAATTATTATATATAATTTATTCATTTTTATTACTATCAGTATTCTGCTTTTTTCTTAGCCATGTAAGTAAAAGAGCTGGAATTAAAAACATTAGCATTTCGTCCCATCCGCCTTGGTGATGAAAAACTGGTGGACTATTTGTAAAAATTAGGTTCATAGATAACTCTGTACTATCCATCTTGAAATATTTATCAATGAGCTAGGAACAAGGCCAAAAAATATAGTCAGTGTCGCTAAAGTTGTAATTACAAAATATTCTGATTTTTTTAATTTCAATGTCTCTATAGGTGCTTCTGTCTTTTCAATAGTTGCTATCCAAATTGGTCTCAAGTAAAAATAAAATCCTGCAACTGTTGACAATAAAAGAATTGAAACAAGGAGATATTTTTCATAAGCCCATAAGTTTGTTAACAAAATAAATTTCGAGACGAATCCGCTTGTTAGAGGAATTCCGGCTAAACCAAACATAAATACACAAAATGAAGTGGCAAGAAAACGATTATTTATAAATAATCCTTGAATACTTTGAATGTTAAATTCTGATGATAGTTTTCCATTTATAATTGAAAAAATCATAAATATTCCGATTAATTGGAGTATATAAGTAAATAGATAAAACATAGATGCGCTTGTTCCATTTATACCTGATACAATTCCAGATAAAATAAATCCAGACTGGACTACACCACTATAAGCTAAAAGCCTTTTTAGATCTTCTTGTATAGACGCAAATAAAGAACCAATGAGAGCAGAAGAAATAATAACTATTAAAAAGAAGCTATTGAAATCTTCGATAATAAAGTTTATTGACACCAAACAAAGTCTTGCAATAACAATAAATGATGAAACTTTNGCTATTGAAGACATAAATCCAACATATCCCGTTGGTGAACCTTGATAAACATCAGGAGCCCAGGATTGAAAAGGTGCAGCAGCAATTTTAAATANTAAACCAATAAAAATAAGTAANACACCNATTGATGTTGTAAGTGGTACAGAATCAGGTCCAACATAAGCNATACCTAAGGCAAANTTGTAAACACTAAAAACTGAAAAAGATACGTAGACTAAAGAGACACCATAAATCAATATACAAGATGCGAGTGATCCTAATAGGAAATACTTTAGGGAAGCCTCATTACTAAGCTTGTCACCTCTATTAAGACCAGCCAGAGCATATAAACTAATAGAACCAATCTCCAAACCAATAAATAACATTATTAAATTTTCGGAGTCCACCATTAACATAAAGCCAGAAGCACTCATCAGAGTNAGAATTATTGCCTCNGTTGTTTTTTCTTTTANTTGTTTTGATGANTCCCAAATNGGTAAAAAATTAAATAATAAAATAAGCGAAATTAANACATTNCCAAANAGAGAAAATTCGTCTAATAATATTTTTTGAGTGAAGTATGAACTTACTCCATTCTCNAAAAACAATCCAAACTTTAAAAATACACAAAAAGAAGTAATAAGCATTCCTAAAAACGTAATTGATTTTTTTACAATTTCATTAGATTCAATAGTGATTGTAAAAAATAGAAGAACCAAGGCTGTGCCAACTAAAGCAATGGTTGGAGAAATTACAATTAAATTGAAACCTATTGCTGCACTAATTTCACTCATTGTGAAGCTCCTAAGAGATTGCTAATTGATTCATAAATTACTGATACATCTTGAACNACGTAGCTTTCTATAAAACTTGGATATATGCCAATGAACAACATTAAAGCAAGTAATGGACCTACNGCTACCAGTTCTTTTGAATTTAGATCTGTTAACACAGAATTTTCATCATTATCTAATTGTCCATTAAACATCCTTTGATAAGCCCAAAGCATATAAATTGCTGCAAGGACAACACCAAATGCTGCAACAGAGGTNAGAACTTTAAANGTCGGATAACTTCCCATTANAATCATAAACTCACCAACAAATCCATTAAGTCCTGGTAATCCTATTGAAGCAAATGAGGTAAATAAAAATATTGATGCATATATAGGCATTGATTTTCTCAAACCCCCAAAATCTGATATTCTCCTTGTGTGTCTTCGATCATATAAAAATCCAACAAGCATAAATAATGCACCAGAAGTTATACCGTGATTTATCATTTGAATTACAGCACCTTCAAGACTTAAGTATCTTCCTGCTGAAATACCAAGCATTACAAATCCCATGTGGCTTATNGAGGAATATGCAATNAGTTTTTTAATGTCTATNTGAACAATTGCTACNATTGCACCATAAATTATCCCTACAACAGATANAAATGCAATTATGNANTGGTACCTAAGAAATCCTTCTGTAAAAAAAGGAATTGANACTCTTAANATTCCATAGGCNCCAACTTTTAAAAGAACTCCAGCCAACAAAATACTTCCCGCGGTTGGTGCTTCCACGTGAGCATCTGGTAACCAGGTGTGAAGTGGAAATAAAGGNACTTTTANAAGGAAACCAAATGTGAATANTAAAAATAATATTTCTGACTGGCTGGTNGNAATTGACATAGATGCTATTGATTCAAAATCTAACGCAAATTTTCCAGATGAAATGTANCTTAAAACTCCTGTATATATTGTTCCAGCGAGTATAAAAATTGAACCAAAGACTGTATATAAAATAAATTTAATTGTTGCATATCTTNTATTACTTCCACCCCAGATNCCCATTAAGAAATACATNGGAATTAGCAAGGCTTCAAAAAATATGAATAGTGAAACTAANTCACCTGCCAAGAATACTCCATTTACAGCAGCTTGTAAGAGCATGATTGANCCAAGAAATCCTTTACTTTCTGCATATTCTTGATTTACTGAAAGAATTGACAATAATACAAGCAAACAATTNAATGTAATTAATAAAAATGACATTCCAGAAAATCCAATAATCAAATCTATTCCATATGCTGTAATCCAAGGTATTGAATCAACCTCTAAAAAGCTTGTTTTTAAATTTTGGTTTACAAACATATACAAACAGAGGCCTAATGGGATCAAGCTTAAATAAACTGTTAAAGGTCTGAAGAGTTCTTTCCTTCTGTTTGGAATAAGAAAAACTAATAATGAGTTAATTACTGGAAGCAATATAAAGCTATAAACCAAACCTGTCATAATAAGACTCCAGGTGAAAATAAAAATACAAGAATTAGTGCCAACATGAAAAGTCCAAAATATACAACATAGCTTCTAACAAGACCAGTTTGTGAATAGGAAATTTGTTGGGATGATTTTAAAAATGACCTTGCTACCCCATTTATAAATCCATCAATAGTCATACCATCAACACTTACAGCNACTTTTCTTGATAATGATTTCATACCTTTTACAAAAATTAGATTTCCTATTTTATTTAAATTAAGAACGTCTTTTGAAAGCTTTTTGATTTGTTTTAAAAAAGGTATTTTTATTTTAAAATAGCCAAAAATATCAAAGATATAAATTAAGTATGCAAGTGCAAGGCCTGTAAAACCTGCACCAATTGATAGAAATGCCAAGACAGCGAGAGTTATACCTTTTGGAAGGTGCGTAACTTCTACGTTATAAAGAGTTTCGTGTAATACTTTTTCTAAACCATGAAAAAAAGGTGTGTTTATAAATCCAATAAAAATAGAAAAAAGGCCAAGTAGAATTAAAGGCCTTGTCATATTTTTTGGTGCTTCATTTACACTGTCTAATTCATTGGATGGCTCTTTAACAAAAATTAATAACCAGTGCCTCCCCATGTAAAAAGCAGTCATTAATGCAGCTAAAAGAGATAAAGCCCAGAAGCCATAATAAATTCCTCCTTTAGAAAATACCGAGGCTAGTATTTCATCCTTTGACCAAAATCCTGCCAACGGTGGAATACCAGATATTGCTAAAGTTCCAATTCCCATCATTGCAGCAGTTACTGGCATTTTTTTTCTAAGNCCNCCCATTTTATAAATATTTTGTTCGTGATGCATTTCATGAATTACAGCCCCTGCTCCGAGAAATAGCAATGCTTTAAAAAANGCATGTGTTACNAGATGAAATATTGCTGCAACATAGGCTCCTGCTCCAATAGCTATGAACATAAATCCAAGTTGTGAAATAGTTGAGTAAGCNAAAACTTTTTTTATGTCGTCTTGATTTATNGCAGCNAAAGCAGAAATTAGAGCTGTNAAAAGNCCAAGACTAATAATTGTGATACTNCCTATTTCTGAAAATTGCAAAAGTGGTGAAATTCTAACNAGCATAAACACACCAGCAGTAACCATTGTTGCNGCNTGAATNAATGCGCTTGCNGGTGTTGGTCCTTCCATTGCATCTGGTAACCAGCTAAATAAAGGAAACTGAGCAGATTTTCCAAAAGCACCTANAAGTAAAAACAAAATCATGAGATCTANATTTTCAGGTCGTGTTTTTAGAGTGTTTTCAAATATACTCAAAAAGTTAAAGGTTTCAAAATAATTTAAAATCATCATGAGACCAATNAGAAATCCAAANTCTCCTATCCTATTTAAAATAAAAGCTTTGTTNCCTGCTNTTGATGCTGATTTCTTTTCTGACCAAAAAGATATTAAGAGATAAGAGCTTAATCCAACAAGTTCCCATCCAAAAAACATTACTAAAAAATTTCCAGACAACACAAGNAGTAACATTGAAAAAACAAAAAAATTGAAATATTCAAAGTATTTTGTGTATTTTTCATCTTTGCTCATATATGAGGTTGAAAAAAGTTGAATTACAAGACTTAAAGTACAAATTAAAACCATCATTACTCCAGATAGTCCATCTAAATAAAATTCAAATACTATTTGTGGATCAGGGAACCACTCAAAGAGCTCGAACTTAAGTGGTTTGAATTTATCCAAAAAAATATATCCAAATAAGAAAAAAGATANTGCAACAGACAAAAGGGAGGCATTCAAAGTTACAAAATTNGTAAGTAACTCATTCATGTATTTTCCTGCAACTTTTAAAAGCAANGATGTAAGAAANGGAATTAGTAATACTCCTAAAATTAAAATTTCCAAAGTTATCCCTTCGAAGAACTTAACATATCAACAGACGCTGATTCTTGTTTTTTAAATATTGAGACAATTATTGCTAGACCAACTACAACTTCTGCGGCAGCAACAACTAGTACAAAAAAGACTGCAATTTGACCATCAACTAANCCNAAATGGTTTGAAGCTGTGATAAATGTTAAATTNACAGCGTTNAGCATAAGCTCAATACACATAAACATAATCAATGCATTTTTACGAATCATCATACCAAGGAANCCAATTGAAAAAAGTATGGCTGATAGAGTTANNTACCAATCAGNGGTTACTTCAATCATTGGTCTCTNTTTTTCTAAACTCNTAAGCTAAAGCTAATGCTGCAGTTGTAGCAACGATCANAAGTATTGATATAACTTCAAAGGGAAANACCCANGACGTAAACATTGCAGATGCTAAAAGTGACGGTGTGCCTTCTAATGTATTTTGAGATTGAGGAAATAACAAATTCCAATTTAATCCATTTTCTAAACCAATAAAGACAACAACCGAAACTAATAAAATTAAAGTTCCAGATATTAGTAATTTTTGACCTTTTATTTCCTCTTTAGTTTGTTCTGGTTTGTCAACACCAATCATCATTATGACAAACAAAAATAATGTCATTACAGCNCCTGCATAAACTAACATTTGAACCATNGCAACNAAAGTTGCNTTAAGAGANATATATAAAATAGCTAGCGATGTAAGTGTTAGNACTAGTCCCATTGCATTGTGAACTGGATTTNTGGCAAAAATTACTATGAGCGCTCCTAGAATTATAAANAATCCAGGAATCGCAAATAGCAGTAAATCTGTCACACTATTCTTCTTCTAAAAATTGACCCTTTTCAGGATCTCTTTTTCCAACTCCNAGGGACCCTGTCCAGCTTATAATATTTTGATAGTCTGGATTACCATTCGATGATGTTGCTCTCATCCATCCATCAGCTGTTTTTAATTCATTAAAATTTGTTAANTNTGTTTGCTCCTCATGAACATTTGGATTTCCATCATCTCCTACCAATAAGACCTCTTTATCAAATACTGCTTCATCTCGAGAACCAACACTCATCTCAAATAAAGATGTCATAGTTATAGCTTCAGTAGGACATGCTTCAACGCANAAACCACAATAAATACATCTAAGCATATTTATTTCATANATAAAACCGTATCTCTCACCTGGGCTTACTGGTTGTTCTTCAGGATTNTCCTCACCTCTGACNTAAATACACTGGGCGGGACATACTCCAGCACATAGTTCACACCCTATACATTTTTCCATTCCATCTTCATATTTATTTAAAACATGCCTTCCATGNAATCTTTGTGGTTTNTTTCTAAANTCTTTNGGNTATTTATCNGTTACNGATTTTTTGAATAGCTCTTTAAAAGTTACCTTTAATCCTTTAACTAAGTCATAACCTGCACTCATAATTTTCCTAACTCCAAGGTAGNCCNAACTCTCTAATACCNAGCACAATTGATGAAATCATTAGCCATATTANTGANAGNGGTATAAGTCTCTTCCATCCTAACTCCATTAGTTGGTCATATCTTAGTCTTGGGAGTGTTGCTCTTATCCAAAAGTAAACAAATAATAGACCAAAAGTTTTAACGCCCAACCATATTGTTGGCATTATTGCTGATAGAAACGGTGGTAAAACTCCAGCGAAAGTTGGGCCTAACCATCCGCCCAAGAAGAAAGTTGCTGTTATTGCNCACATATTAAACATATTTATATATTCAGCTAAAAANAACATTGCAAANCTNAAACCTGAATATTCTGTATGAAACCCACCAACTAATTCTTGCTCTGCTTCTACNAGATCAAAAGGAGCTCGGTTTACTTCAGCAATCGAGGCTATGAAAAATATTCCAAAAGCTAAAAATTGTGGAAAAATGTTCCAGTTCGGAATGAATCCAATTATTGAATCAACTATGGGAATGGGGCTAGATAAATATCCTGATTGACTCTCAACAATTTTCGACATTGACATAGATCCTGAATACAAAATAACTGGTACTAATGAAAGACCCATCGCAGCTTCATATGAAATCATTTGGGCAGAAGCTCTTACACCACCTAGCAACGGATATTTTGATCCGGAAGACCATCCTGCTAAAACTACGCTGTAAACTGCCAATGAACTAACTGCAAGAAAAAATAAAACGCCGACATTGATATCTGCTCCCACCATATTAATAAATTGAGATTCCTGACCAATTGTTAGCTCAAAACCTGGTCCCAATGGAATTATCATAAATATTAAAAAAGATGGAACCAACGCAATAATAGGAGCTAATAGATACATTGCTTTATCAGCTTTCATTGGTAAGATTTGCTCTTTTAACAAAAGTTTTATCGCATCTGCCAAAGTTTGTAATATTCCAAATGGACCAGCTCTATCAGGACCAACTCTTGATTGCATCCCNGCAACAACTTTTCTTTCTAACCAAATAAGAATAATTGTATTGGTTAGTAAAAGTCCTAAAACTAGAAGTGGTTTAATTAATGCAAGAATAATTTCAGGTGACACTTAATTGCTCCCTACTTTTTGCTGCCTCTAATTCCACTTTTTTCTCAGGATTAAGATCTTGNAATCCCCTTCTGTTTATTGGAANTACTAANAGATTATCAGGAAGATTTTCNTTAATNTTGACNTTAACTTGAATCGAGTTATTNTCNTGTATTAAAGTNACTACGTCGCTATTNAGCATATAGGATCCAAAGTAAGTTGCTGAATTCATTTCAATGAATCTTTCAGAACCTAGCATAGAAATTGAGGGAGAATTGATTTGTGATGAAGAATCTCCATAAAGTCTATGAACAAATAATATTTCAAGATTTGTNGAATCAACATTTTNTACTTCAATATTGATTGTCTTTGAGTTTAAAATTCCATCAAGATTAGATGGTTTATTCAAATTATCAAAAGATGGAATNTTANCATTATCAATGTAGTCTTTACACAACATGGANTTTAACTCTGCTTCNGTTCCATAAGATTCTAATAAATTCATTTTNTTNGANAGAATCAACCAATATTCCCATTCATTNAATGCAGATCCNGGAGTAGGNAATATTTTATTTTGCATTAGCGTTCTCATTTCAAGATTTGTGAATGTACCTTCCTTTTCACCNAATGTTGTTGTCGGAAGAATAATATCTGATAGTTCGGTTGTTTCATTTTTAAANAAATCAAGAGAAACTACAAAATCNGNATCAATTAANGNTTCCTTTATTTTANGGCTATAAATTGAATTATTTACNGGGTTGGAGCCTACTGTNAATACAATATTTTTTTTACTACTATCAAATTCTGTTACAAACTCATTTAGACCTTTCACAATATCTAAATTTTGTAATGCTCCAAGTGTGTTGCCTTTTGAAAAACAATTNAGTATTTTTAAATTGGAATTTTGATCTAAATGTTTNACCAATTGGAAAATTGGATTTACATTTTGAAGTGGAGANGCTTTTCCTACAATAGCTAAAACATCTTTTCCATCAATATACTTGGATAAATTTGGTATATCTGATANNTCGACATTGAATTCAAAATTATTTGTGACAATATTTTCACCATAATATTCTTCCGAAAGTTCTTTAATTGCAGTATTTGTGTGGCCAAATATTAATAATTTTTTTCCATTTCTGACAGCCTGTTTAATTCTTAGATAAAGAGTTGGAAGATTGTCTTTTATATCTTGTGCCCACAAAATTATGGTGTCAGCAGAATCTAAATCTTTAATTTCTCCAAGTGAGTAATCATCATTGAAAAAACCATTGTATAAATAATCATCACTCAGATAAAAATTTGTAGTGCTAACTGTGTTTTCATTTTCAACTTTATTAAGATTTTCTGCAAATTTATTTAATGCATAATATTCTTCATTAGTAGAGTTGTGTCCAACTATAAAGCTTATGTTAGGATTTTCGCTTGTAAGTATTTCATTACTAATTAACTCCATAGTTTCGTTAATGGTTAATTCCTTGTTTGAATTTTTAACAAGTATTGGTGTTTCGATTCTCTTATCCGAATGTAAATATTCAAAGTTGTATCGCCCTTTGTCAGAAAGCCATCCTTGATTTGTAAATTCATTGTCCTCACCTAAAATCCTAAGCATCTTGTTCTGTGAGACATTTAATTCAACCGAGTCACCTACTGAAGAACAATTAGAGGTTGATGAAACTTTCTTTAAATCCCAAGGACGAGCTTTGAATCTGTAGGAAGATGATGTTAAAGCACCAACTGGACAAATTTGTACTGTATTGCCTGAGAAGTATGATCTAAACGGCTCGTCAGGAAATGTATTTACTTGTGTCTTATTTCCTCTTTGTATAAATTCAATAAGTGGATCTCCTGATATTTCATCAGAAAATCGAGTACAACGAGCACATAAAATACACCTCTCCCTATCAAGTAAAATTATTTCTGAAATTGGAATAGGTTTTTCAAAATGTCTTTTGTCTTCTACAAATCTAGATTCTCCTGGACCATATGCCATTGTTTGATCTTGTAAAGGACATTCTCCAGCTTTATCACAAACCGGGCAGTCTAAAGGATGATTAATCAATAAAAACTCTAAAACTCCTTCTTGAGCTTTTTTTACAACATCAGATTCAGTGTCTACGACTAAATCTTCTGAAACTTTGGTTGTACATGATGGAACAAGAGCTTTACCTCTTGGAGTTTCAACCTCAACCAAGCACATACGACACATCCCAACAGGATCCATACGTTTATGCCAGCAGAACCTTGGTATGTGAATACCAGAATCTTCACAAGCTTCAATTATTAGCTGGTCGGGTTTTGAACTTATTTCAGAACCATTAACATTTATCTTTATTTGATCCGTCATTGTGTAATTGGAATTTTTGTTGGAAGCATATTTGTTATCTCCTCAGAAAAGTTATTTAGCAATGATGTTATTGGAGATACAGCTGAAGGACCAAGTGGACATATTGTTGTCATTTTTGGTGGCCAATCTAATCCAGGTGAAATATTGTCGCAAATATCAATCAACAAACTAATATCAGAAAGTCTACCTCTGCCGCTCGCAATTCTTTCTAAAATCATCTCTAGCCAAGTTGTCCCTTCTCTGCAGGGAGTACATTGACCACATGATTCATGAGCAAAAAAACTTACGATACTCTTAGCAGCATAAACTAAATTAGTATCTTCATCCATCACAACTACCGCACCAGAACCCAACATTGATCCTGCATTTGCAACATCATCAATTGTCATTTTTATATCTAACTGATCACCGGTGAACCATGGCGCTGAAGCACCTCCGGGAATATAAGCTTTGACATTTTTGTTATTTTTGATTCCTTTTCCAAATGTATCTATAAATTCACCAAAGCTTTGACCCATTTCAATTTCAAAATTTCCAGGATTATTTACGTGGCCTGACAAGCTAAAAATTCTTGTTCCAGTTGATCCTTCAACACCAAGTTTTGAATACTCTTTCCCCGAATTTTGAATTATCCAAGGAACTGAAGATATTGTTTCTACATTATTTACTAGTGTTGGTTTGTTGTATAGTCCCATTACTGCGGGAAAATAAGGTGGTTTAAGTCTTGGCTCTCCTCTTTTTCCTTCAAGTGAATTCAAAAGAGCTGTTTCTTCACCACATATATACGCTCCTGCTCCAAGATGAACTACTACATCCAAGGAAAAATTTGTTCCTAATATATTATTTCCCAAATATCCTTTTTCATATGCTTGCTCAACTGCATCCTGCACTCTTCTTGCTGGCTTAGCATACTCACCTCTTATGTAGATAAATGCTTTTTTGATGTTTGAAGCAAAGCATGTAATTATTACACCTTCAATTAGTTGGTGTGGATCTCTCTCAAGTAAAATTCTATCTTTGAATGTACCGGGTTCGGATTCATCACCATTAATTACAAGATACCTGTCCTCATTTTCTGCTAAAAAACCCCACTTTACTCCTGTTGGAAAGCCTGCTCCTCCACGACCCCTTATGTTTGAATCCTTAATCTCATTAATAACATTCTCGGGATTGTCTTCTTTTAAAACTTTTTTGAGTGCACTATAACCATTATTTTTCTCATAAATTTCAATCTGATGGCTATCTTCAGGAAATTCACGCATATGCTTTGTAAGTAATAAAGTTTCTTTCATTAGCTTTTTTCCTTAGCAGTACCGATATTTTGAAATCCCGGAACAGAATAAGATGAACCTGTATTGTCTTTAATTGCCCAGTCAAATGACTTTACACCTCCAAATTTCTCTTGAAGTTCTTCAGCTACAATTATTTCTGGTCGTTCTTCTTTGAGCCATTCACACATTTGGAGTGACTTTTCAGGTGTCAATCCTTCAACTGTTTCGTAATTAACTTGAACAGCTGGTGCTCCTCCGCAAGCACCNATGCACTCAACTTCCTCAAAAGTAAAAACCTTCTCAGTATCTGTTTCATAATTTTCTAAGCCTGTAAAGTTTTTGACAGAATCTATCACGCTTCTTGAGTCATTTATTTCGCAAGAGATTGACTTACATACACTTAATAAATACTTTCCAGTTTGCTCTTCTTTGTACATAGAGTAAAAGGATGCTACTGACTTTACTTGAACTTCAGTAATGCCAATAAGATTACTAATCTCTACAATTGAATCATTTGATATATAGCCGTCTTTTTCTTGTGCTAGATATAAAAGTGGCCCTAAAGCAGATCTTTTTTGAGGGTACATATCAATAATTTCTTTTGCTTTATCAATCAATGCTTTTTCCCAACTCATCTGTCAACATCTCCTAAAACTGGATCTAAAGAGGCTATTGCTGCAACTGCGTCTGCAATTGGACTGTCTGACATTACTACTGGTAAAGCTTGAAGATTACAGAAGGAAGGTCCTCTTACGTGCATTCTATAAGGTTTTGATGATCCGTCTGAAACAATAAAACAGCCCAACTCTCCTCTAGGAGATTCAACTGTTGTATATACTTCTCCTTCTGGAACTTTAAAGCCTTCTGTGTATATTTTAAAATGGTGGATCAAAGCTTCCATTGACTCATCAAGTCTTTTTCTTGGCGGAGGGGTTATTTTTTTATCTTGAATTTTGAATGGGCCTTTAGGCATATTTCCCATAGCTTGTTCAACGATCTTTAAACTTTCAAAAATTTCTAAAACTTTGATTCTCCACCTTGCAAAGACATCTCCTTCTTCAAAAACCGGAATATCAAACTCATATTTTTCTATACCTGAATAAGGTTGCATTTTTCTTAAATCCCATGCATATCCGCTAGCTCTAAGACTTGGACCAGTTATGCCGTATGCCAAACATTCTTCAGTCGTTAATATTCCAACATTCTTAAGTCTTCCTTGCCAAATAGGATTGTCTAAAAGCATTTCATCATAGTCTTTTAGTTTTTCAGGTATAACTTTCAATATCTTTTCAATATCTTTTTGCCAATTATCTGGTAAATCTGCTGCGACACCACCCGGTCTTATAAAGTTGTGATTCATTCTAAGACCTGTTGTCTTTTCGAAAAAATCAAGAATTAATTCTCTTTCTCTAAACCCAAAAATCATCATTGATAATGCTCCGATATCCATTCCACCAGTTGCTAGTGCCACAAGGTGTGAGGAGATTCGATTTAGTTCTGTCATTAATATTCTTATTGTTGATGCTCTATCAGGGACTTCAATATCTAATAGTTTTTCAGTCGCTAATGAAAAAACAAGTTCATTGAAAAAAGGCGAGAGATAATCCATCCTTGTAGTGTTAGTAGGTCCTTGAAAGTAATTTAACTCTTCTCCAGTCTTCTCCATTCCGGTATGAAGATACCCAATTACAGGCTGTACTCTTCTTACGACTTCACCTTCAAGTTCTACTTGTAACCTTAAGACACCATGTGTTGATGGATGCTGAGGTCCCATATTTAAAATCATTCTTTCATCATCAGAAATATCATCATCAATAAAATAGTCATCGATAACTTCTGAACCCATTTGAATTTTTGTAGTTACTTCGTCTTCTTGATCCAACATTTTTTGTGATCCTTCATCAGTTGAAGAAATGTTCCATCCACCCTCTTCTGAATTTGTAGCCCAGAAGTCTACATCTTTTACAGTATCTTTATTTTCTTCCATCATTAATCAACCTTTGGTGCATTTTTGAATTGAACTGGTATTCTTCCTGTTCCATAATCTTTTCTCAAAGGGTGTCCAACCCAATCATCAGGCATAAGAATTCTTGTTAAATCAGGATGGTTTTCAAAATTAATTCCAAACATATCAAATACTTCTCTTTCATAAAAGTTTGCACTTGGATAAAGACTTGTAATTGAAGGAATTGTTAACTCATCATTTAATTTGACTTTGATAGAAATTCTTTTGTTTTTTGAAACGGAGAGAAAGTTTACAACTACTTCAAACCTAGGTTCTTTTTTTCTAAACCAATCTATAGCAGTTAAATCAACCATCATTTCATATCCATCATTTTTCAACTCTTCAACTTTTTGAAAATAATCTTCAATTGATATATCTAGATTTTCTTTCATTATCTATTTATCTCTCTATCCATAATTTTTTGATGAAGTGTTAAGATTCCATGCATTAATGACTGGGGTCCGGGTGGACATCCAGGTACATATATGTCTACAGGAACTATGTGGTCAACACCTTGTACAAGAGCATAGTTATTAAACATCCCACCAGTTGAAGAGCAAGCACCCATTGCTATTACCCATTTTGGCTCTGCCATTTGGTCATAAACTTGTCTCAATACTGGTGCCATTTTTTGAGAAACTCTACCAGCAACTATCATCAAATCAGCCTGTCTTGGTGATGCCCTGAATACCTCCATTCCATATCTTGCCAAGTCGTATTTTGCAGATCCTGCAGCCATCATTTCAATAGCGCAGCATGCAAGTCCAAAAGTAACAGGCCACATGGATTGCGTTCTTGACCAACGGACCGCTTTATCAATAGTTGTTGTGAAAATATTATCAGGAGAAAACATTATTCATTAGCTCCTTCATAGTTAGAAACTGGATCATGATATCTTTGCCTTCTTGGAACATTCCAATCAAGAACATTTCTTTTCCAGACATAATAAAGTGTCTCAAGTACAAAGAATGTGAATATGAAAATAACAACTATTCCGTACCAGCCAAGTTGCTCAAATCGGGTTGCCCACGCTAAAAGAAATATTATTTCAATATCAAAAACAATATACAACATAGCGACCATATAAAANTTGACTGGAAATCTCTGTGAGGGCTCTTCTTCGGGGAAAATACCAGACTCATAAGGTGTTAATTTTTCAGGTGTAGGATTTTTTGGTGATAAAAGATAGCTGACACCAAGTGAAGCAATTGCAAAACCAATACCAATAAATAGCATGACCAAAATTGGTAACCAATTAATCACATTCCCTCCCTATTTGTGAAATATTTCACAATGTACTACTTCATTTTAGTACTGATTTTGCTTTTTGTTATAGGGAAAAGGCTGGAGATTTACTGAAAAACCTTACTGTTCTAAAGGGTAAAATGAATTTAAAAGCTAGCGAAAAAGTCTCTTTAATCGTCAATCTTGCCTCATCAAACAAGAGCTCAACAACAAAATTAATAGTGTTTTTATCAACTGATGCAATTTTAAGTAATCTCTTTGTCATAAATGGACTTTGCAAAACTAGTCGAGCAACCGTACAGCTCAGAAAATGTAATCCAAATCTTTTATTTAAGGCTCTTTCATATTTATTTAAATTATTATTTAAATTATTTTCTTTGTTGGAATTTAATGAACCGAATGTTTCTTTTGCAAGTAAATATCCTGCTTCCATGCCGTAAAAAATACCTTCTCCACTCATGGGGTTGATCATTGAACCGGCATCTCCGACAAGAGCTACTTTATCATGCGCAAGCTTTGGTCTGGAGGATGCAAATGGAAGCATATAACTTTTTTCCATCCTTAAGTTATCAACAATTACTCCTTTGGATTCCAATGTACGTATAAAGCTATCAAGCATTTCATTAATATCCATTTTGTCTTTTTTAAATAAATTTAATGGCATACCAATACCAATATTTATTAAATTACCCTTACTAGGGAACGCCCAAGCATAACCTTTTAATGCTGAAACATTAATTTCAAACATAAGTGTTCTTTCTTTAAAAATTTCTAAATAATTTGGACTGTCAATATAGGCTCTTATAGCAATTGCTTTGTGTATGTCACTATTTTGCTTTAAATCTAAACTTTTTCTAACTCTTGAATTTGCACCATCTGCACCTACTAACAATTTTGTGAATAAGAAGTTTTTTTCTTTATCACTATTTTCGATCTCTACTTTTAAAATATCTTCATTTTCAGTTTGTTCATAATCTATATACCTAACACCCTCATATGAATGTACATTGAGATTTTTTGCAATTTCAAAAATTCTATTATCGAGTTCATATCTTGGGATAACGTAAACAACAGAATCATCTTTGTTTTTAACTTTTGGNATATAATTTTGGATTCCNATATTATCGGGNCCANATAAAGATGTTGANATAACCTCNGGTTCACCGTCAAGTATNTGTTCATTNTTAAATCTTTTTAAAGCATTAATTACCCCAGGACCAATTGCATCACCACAAGANTTATCTCTTGGAAAAATAGCTTTGTCAATAATTCCAACTTTTAAATCAGGATTTAAATTTTTGTAAGAAATTGCAGTATTAGATCCAGAGGGGCCTGCCCCTACAATTAAAACATCGAATATTTCCTTATTTTTCATGATTTATGACCTAAAAATACCTTATTTATTAATAAATCATAAATTTAAGTAAAAATAAAATATTTTTAATGTAATTTACCTTATTTTTATATTGTTATTAGATTGTGCATTAGTGAAAGAAAATAGCAATATACCACCAGCAACAGTAAAGAGGTTACCTCTATATCTTCAATGCTTAGAACAAATTGATGACCAAAATATTGGAATTTCTTCAAAAAAATTAGCAGAAATTGCAAAAGTAAATGATGCTCAAGTTCGTAGAGATTTATCATATTTGGGCACACTAGGAACTAGAGGTGTCGGATATGATATTTCAACATTGAGAAATCAGATTCAATTAGAACTTGGTCTAGTTGAAGGATGGAGCGCTGTAATAGTTGGAGTTGGTAACCTCGGATCAGCACTTGCACATTATGGAGGATTTCAAGAACGAGGATTTGGTGTTGTCGGATTATTTGATGACGATCCAAAAAAAATCAATAAACAAATAGCTGGCCTTGTAGTTAAACCCACATCTGATATTAAAAATGTTTGTGAAAAGTACAATGTTGCAATTGGCATTATTGCAACACCTGGGAAAGTTGCTCAAGAGATTGCAGATCAGTTAGTTGACTGTGGAGTAAAGTCAATTTTAAATTTCGCTCCAGTATTGTTAAAAAATATTCCGGATGTTCAAATTAGATCTGTCGACCTCTCACAAGAATTACAAATACTAAGTTACTACTTAGAAAGACCTGTTCTTAAAGCTGTCAAATAATTTATTTCTGATAAATATATCCAAGTAAAGATCTAAATAGCAAACTAACATTTAAACCGATCCAAAGTGTTGATATTGTATTCTGTGTTCTTAATAAATAAGCGCAAACTAAAAATCCAGAAACTGAAGAAGCCACAGTTAGAAAAGAAAATTCTTTAGCCCTATCAAGTCCTAGAAGAACTCCGTCCCAAAGAAATGCGTAACAACCTATAAATAGACTTAGAGCAACAAGAACTGTTAATTTTAAATTGATATATAGATCAAATTTGTCATCTCCAAACATTTCAACAAAATTATCTAAAAATAAAACAGTTATTAATGCAAGGAAGAAAGATATCGCTGTGGTTACCGACACAAGTTCTTTTTGTAAAACGGATTTTTGGTATTTTTCTTTTTTTGAAACAAGTTCAGAAATTAGTGTTTGAGAAGCAATCGCAATTGCATCAACAAAAATATAACCTACTGACCATAACTGAAGCAAGATGTGTTGCAAGGCTATTTCCTGCATAGACATTAGGGAAGCTCTATTTCTTATATATGCCATGAACAAGGTAAGAAATAATGACCTAATCAAAATATATGCTCCGACGCTAAAAAATTTTTTTCGTAAACTAGGCTTGTCTATTTGCTCTTCAGTGGATGGAATATCACTTAATTGTTTTTTTAGAATAATTGTTGAATAAATAGAAGCACAAAAAAAGGCAAGAGAACTGGCAAACCCGATTCCGCCTGCACCAAAACCTAGAAATAGTCCAAAAAATAAGCTAAAACATATATTTGAGATTGATACTATTAATGCACTATAAAAAGTAATTTTCGCGTACTTCAAACCTCTAAGTACTGCAGTGGAGTGCATATTTACCAAATAAAATGGTAGCCCAATACATCTAAAGATTAGATAATCAGAAGAAAGTAGCTGTATATTTGGAGTAGGTTGAAAAGTCGAAATTAAATAACCATTACTTACATACAAAATTAAAAATGAACCTAAACCCAGCAATATCGATACATTTCTTCCAAACTTTATAAAATAATTTAATTTATTGATTTCATTTTTGGTATTAAGAGAGGAAACAAGTGGTGTTGTTCCATATGCTAGAAAGATAAAAACCCAAATAAAAACAAAATAAATCGTTTCTCCAATACCAATTGCAGATAGCGTGTCTAAATTTATAACACTAGCAATCTTTGAATCAATTAGACCAACTATGGGTTCCAAGGCTAGCCACAAAAAAATAGGATACGAATTAATCCAAATATCTTTTCTGACTGTATTAACCATTGAAATTATCAGCTTTTAATAGACCCCAAATCATAATCTGCTTATGAGCTTCAATACCTAAATCTTGAGGAGTAATAACTTTTTCGAATTTGTAAATTGTTTTGATAAAATTATTCAATAATTGAGTTGGAGTTTGTGCTTGCTCAGAAAATGGAAGATTGAACTCATTAATTAATATATTTTCTAACTCTTGAAAATCTANATCATTNATTTTGATGTTCTCATTTTTTAAATATTGTTTTAGACCTTTACAAAGAGTTTTTGCAAAAGAGGTTATTTCTAAATTTGTCATGCAAATATTTGAACAATAATTAAACCATTTGGACCAGACACTATTCCAATACCAATTCGTTTAAATTCATTATCTATTATCGTCGCTCTATGTGATTCAGAATTCATTAGGCTTTGATGACCTGAATAAATTGTTGATGCCATTGCTAAATTTTCACCAATAAATTTTGGAGGTGGATAACCAACTTCTAAAAGTCTTTCAGTAACTAAGTATCCATTGTTTGGATCTTTGTGACACCAGAAACCCTCTGTGTACATTTTTTTTGCATAGTTTTCTGCAATATTCGATAATGTTTGAGAGAACTCTAATGGATCAGAATTTACATTTATTCTCTCAATATTAACCATTTCAAATAACTCACTAGTTTCACTTGTTTTGGAAATTATTTTTGATTGAGTATAAGAAGGGATTTCAAGACATCCTGATTCATCTAACGAAATAGAGGTGCTGCCTGTAAGTTCCTTAATTCTTGAAGTAACTTTTAATAAATCTGTTCCTGTAATGACTTCGAGTGTTTGTTGAGGTACTCCTTCAGAATTCAGATAAAACGATACAATATTTGACTGATCAATATTTTCTTGTACATATCTTGGTAAGGAAAGAAGAGATAAAATTGTAAACATAAATGTAAGAGCTAAATTGCTCAAAACAATAGAAGTAATGCTTCCCAATAACTTATTTCCTATATCTTTTTTAGATCCCTCCCTGTAAATTAAGTTTTGAAAAATCGAACTTAATGTCAAGATTGTAATGAATATTGCGACACCTGCAAAAATTTGTGAAGTTTGTTGGTTAGAATTTAGCCAGCCACTTATGTATTCACCAATCGAAAAGGAATAAGTGAAGCTTAAATAGATTGATATAAGAAAAGCTATCAAATAATAAATTATTAATACAGAGCCTTTTTTCCATCCGAAATAAATAAGATAAACAATAAAGATATATATAAATATGTCTAAATAATCTAAATTATTGAGAAAAGTTAACAAATTTTCTAAATTTTCAACCATTTTTTTAAATTTTTTGCTTCTGCTATTGAAGAGTACACAAATTACGCTATTGTTGTTATACATTCCTACAAATATGTAGGAATTTTTTAATTTCAGTGACTGAAAGGAAATTATATGAAAAATCGCAAAGCTTTAGCTTTGATTGCGGTTTTAGCGTTAGTAATAGCTGCATGTGGTGGTTCCGATGGTGGTTCTGATGATGCTGTTGAAGAAGTAGTTGAAACTACTGAAGCTCCAGCTGAAGAAGCTCCAACTACTACTGCTGCTCCTGAGCCTGCGGGTGACCCACTTGTATTGGCATCATTAATGCCATTATCAGGTGACTTAGCTGCACTTGGACCTGGTATTGCACTAGGAGCTGCTCTCGCTGTACAGCAAATCAACGCTGCTGGCGGTATAAATGGAGTCCCTGTCGAACTTATTGAAGGTGACAGTGGATGCGATGGTGCGATTGCCCTCGACAGTCTTACTGAAGCAATAGCTGGAGGAGCACAAGGGGTTATGGGTGCTGCATGTAGTGGTACTTCCCTTGCTATATTAGACACAGCTATAGCTGCAGAAGTTGTTATGGTATCCCCATCAAATACAAGTCCTCAATTTACCAAAATGGATAAAAAAGGATTTTATGCAAGAACCGCTCCATCAGATCTATTACAAGGTGATGTACTTGCATCATTATTGTTAGAAGATGGAGTTGAATCAATCTCAATCATTTCAAGAGCAGACGCTTATGGTAGAGGTTTAGCAGAAGCTACTGCATCAGCATTTGAAGCTGGTGGAGGAGTTATAAAAAATATTGTTTATCATGCTCCTGATGCAACAGAATTTAACTCCGAAGTAACAGCTGTAGGAAAAGGTTCACCTGACGCAATTGTCGGTATTCTTTTCCCTGCTACTGGTTGTGGAGTTCTTCAACCTGCATTTGAGCAAGGCCTTCTTGATACACCTTGGTACATGACCGATGGTGTTAAAGATGCTGGTCTTGCATCACTTTGTAACTTAGGAACTGCACTTGACGGAATGAAAGGTACAGCACCTGGATCTGCTGCTGGAGAAGCATTTGATGCTTTCTCAGCTGCATATGCAGAAGTAAGCGCAGATGGCGCTGGAACCTTTATTTTCGCTCCTCAAGCATATGATGCTGTCATGTTAATGGCAATATCAGCTGCTGCTAATGGTGTTACAGGACCAGAAATTGCTTCTGGACTTGTTGCTGCATCATCAGGTGGAGAAAAATGTATCGGAGTTGCTTGTATTGAACTTGCAGCTAACGGTGTAGATGTTGACTATGTTGGAGCATCTGGCGAAATTGAATTAAATGAAGCTGGAGATCCTACAGCAGCAACATATGATATTTGGACAACAGAGGGTGATACAAACCCAGTCTTAAAATCAGTAGATTTTGGTTCTTAAAATTTACAATTAATAAAAAAGGCCTGCCAAGTGCAGGCCTTTTTTTATAGTTTTCCTAAATATAAGTCCACGACACGCGGATCATTCAAAAGCTCTTGACCTTTGCCCTGATAAGCATTTCTTCCTTGATCTAAAACATAACCACGATCACTAAAATTTAATGCCCTTTTGGCATTTTGTTCTACCAAAAGAATTGCGACCCCTTTTGAATTTATCTCTTTAACTATTTCAAATACTTCCTTAATTGCAACCGGTGAAAGACCTGCTGATGGTTCGTCTAATAGTAGAATCTTTGGAGAAGTAGTTAATGCTCTTGCTAGAGCGAGTATTTGTCTCTGTCCGCCAGATAAATTTCCAGCTTTGTCTTTTCTTCTTTCTTTTAACATGGGAAAATCATCAAATATTTTTGTTATTGATTGCTTAATATTTGTATCTATAGTCCAAGAGCCAATTTCTAAATTTTCTTCAATTGTTAAGGATGGAAATACATTTTCAACCTGAGGGACATAGCCAACTCCCTCTTTAACAATTTGATGAGTAGGAGTATTGGTTTTTTCGACACCATCTATAAAAAATCGTCCACCTGAAATATTAATTATTCCCATAATCGCTTTAAGTAATGTTGATTTTCCTGCTCCATTAGGACCAATAATTGATACTATTTCTTTTTCGTTTATGATCATGTCAATGCCCTGAAGTATATTTAAACCCTTTACATATCCTGCTGCGATTCCATTACATTCAATCACTGTTTTATTCATTTTCGGATCCTAAATATGCTTCGATTACTTTTTCATCAGTTCTTATATTTTCTGGAGTACTATCAGCAATAACTTTTCCCTCAGCTAATACTATGACCCGTTCAGAGATTTTCATTACTGCTTCGATATTGTGCTCAACCATTAATATCGAAATTCCTTTTCCTGCAAGATTTACAATAATTTGAAGTATTTCTTCTGCAAGTTTTGGATTTACTCCAGCAAGTGGTTCATCCAATAATAAAACACTTGGATTATTTATTATTGATCTACCAAGTTCTAATAACTTTTTTTGACCTCCGGACATTTCTCGTGCATAAGAATTTGCCATATGATCAATATTTAATTCTTTCATAATTTCAAATGATTTGTCTCTAATTTTTTTTTCAGTCGTTTTTTGACTTGGTAATTTAGCTATGGATTTTAAAAATGAATCGTTATTAACAGTTGATGCTGAAAACATCATATTTTCTAAAACTGTCATCCGATCAAAAACTTTTGTTAATTGAAAAGTTCTAATCATTCCTAATCTAGCAATTGCGTAGGGCTGACTTTTGGTGATATTTTTGTTGTTTAGATAAACTTTCCCTTCATCACTGTCTTGGAACCCAGAAATTAAATCAAAGAAAGTTGTTTTTCCAGCTCCATTTGGACCAATGATTGAAGTTAATTCATTTCTGTTTAAATTAACACTTTCAACATCAACGGCTTTAATCCCACCAAAACTTTTTTTTAGATTTGTAACTTCAAGGTATTTATTTGACATCTAAGAGTAGTTCCTCTTTCTTTCCCATTAATCCACTTGGTCTAAAAATCATTAAAATCATTATTAATAGTCCTACCAAAACAAATCTAACTCCAGCTATTTGTTGACCATTTGCATTTTCAAAAATTAGTTGAGCAATTCCATTCGTTTCACCAATGATGACCCAAAAAATAATTGATCCAAAAATTGGTCCCGTAAGACTCCCTACTCCTCCAAGAATCATTATTGCCCAAACATAGAATGTAAGTATTGGTACAAAGGTTGATACTTGAATAGTGCCATAATTAAAAGCTAATAAAACTCCAGACAATCCCGCGATACCTGCGCCAAGCATAAAACTTTGAAGCTTTAACCATACAGCATTTTTGCCTAAAGCTCTAACTGCATCTTCATCTTCACGTACTGCTCTGAGAGCTCGACCCCAAGGCGAATTTGTTAGTCTCCTTAAAAGGAGTAAAACAAGAACTATTGAAATCCAAGACAAAAAAGCTACAAATACTTGAGATGGATTTAGGTCATTTGAAGAGGCAAAATTATCAATAAATCCTAACCTATATTGTTGTAATGAACTTGAAAAATTGATGATGCCGTAGACACCACCTGTTACAGATTCAAGATCCCTTACAAGTAAACGAAAAATTTCTGCAGCAGCAATAGTGACTATTGCTAAATAATCACCTCTTAATCTAATAGCAGGAAGCCCTAAAAGAAGTCCAAAAAGTGCAGCCGAAATAACTCCAATCAATAAAGCTAGAAAAAATGGAAGTCCAGTAGTAATAACAACACCTTCCCGACCAGCTGCATGGGGTATTAATAATACAGTCACATAAGCTCCAAATCCCATAAAAGCTGCGTGACCAAAATTTAATAATCCTGTTAACCCAAAATGGACATTTAACCCTATCGCAGCTAATCCATAAATGCCTGCGAACGTTAACAGGTTAAAAAGGATTGGTATTTCTCCATCTTCGTTTAAAAGAAAAACGAGAAATATTGAGAAAATAGTTAAGAATATTGTCAAGGAACCTTTAATGGAAAATTTCATGAGACTCTTTCTTTCTCACCAAAAATGCCTTGTGGTCTAAAAAGTAAAATTAATATCATAATTGCAAGAGCTACAGCGTTTTTTGCTTCGGTGTGTCCTTCCATAAATGGTAAACCTACCGAGACATTCACAACGATTCCAATTATGAAACCTCCAACCATTGCACCGAAAGAGGTTCCAATTCCACCAAGAACCGTTCCTGCAAATATAAGTAAGAGTATTAGAAATCCCATATTGTATCTGACATCATTTATAGTTGCTTGAAATACTCCAGCTAAACCAGCAAGCATACTTGAAGATATCCATGTAAATAAAATTATGTTATCTGAATTAATTCCAGAAACACTTGCAAGGTCATTTGAGTCTCTTACTGCCCTCATGGCCTTTCCAATTCTTGTGTAATTAAGGAAAAGACCAATTAACACCATAACAATTATTCCTAAAATTAATACCCTAAAGTTCCTAGGAGTCATATCAAAAAATAAGTATGTTTCTCTTCTTTGTAGCTCTAACGGAAAATTTTGGGGTTTAGCGTTTAGAAGCATATATATGTGCCTTAAGAAAAGAGAAAGTCCAATCGTCACAACAAGTACAGCAATGTTNCCAACTTCTGCTTTTCTGAGTGGTCTAAATAGAAAAAATTCTAAAATACCCCCAAGTAATCCACAAAAAATAACTGAGATAATTACGGATATATAAAAATTATTACCAAGAGGAGAGAACCTGTCTAAAAATAACAGTCTCGAATCTACAGGACTTGAAAGAAATAAAGTAGCTATGGCTCCTAAAGCAATAATTTCTCCATGTGCAAAATTAACGATTCGAGTAACTCCGTATAATAATGAGAGTGCAACTGATGCGACTGAAATTATTATTCCCAGTAAAAGGCCATTTCCAAGTTGTTCTATCATAGTGTTTTACCCATCCTTAAATATTACTTGGGAACCATCAATAATTTCAATTACAACAGTATAGGTTTTATCAGGATTATTAAGATTACCAACACTAGCATTTAGCCATTGATCAGGAACCTCTGCCTGACCTTTTACAAGTATAGATAGGTCATTTGGTACTGTTACTTCATAGTTTCCACTCAATGAAAGACTCTCAATTTCAAGATTAGGACCTAAAAATATTTCACCAGTGCCAGATAGTTTTGAGGGTGACAACTTGAGGTCACTTAAATTAAAAAATGAATCAAGTGAAAAAATATCTAGTTCCCAAATATTTTCATTACCTAAATTTATATTCCACCCTCCTACTTTTAATAAACTACTAGTTTCTAACTCTCTAAATATTATGGCCCTAGGTTCTCCGAGAACGGTCTCTATTGCTTCTGGATAACCAACAATTCCAGGTTCATCAATTATTTCAGCTGTGTAGCCCCTGCCCTGAAAACTGTTAAGATTTACTTTTCCATCAAGGTCAATTAATAATGAATATTTAAAATCAGAACTCAATTCGTTATTTTGAAAAAAAGAATCATACTTATAAGTAGTTAAAAATTTCGAATCAAATAAATGTCCAAATGAAAAAATCAAAACTACAACTATCAAAAAAATATTGACTATATTTCTTAGCAATTCATAAAAAGAAGCTCTTCTAAAAATAGTTACTAACAAAATCGGCAATAACGTAATAGGCCAATAATCAATATAGTCATAAATTATTGAGGGACGAAGATAGCCTAAAAAATAGAAAGTGATTTGTGCCAGCAACAATAAATACAAAGTGAACCTGATTGTATTTTGATAATAATTCAATTTGAGCCGGAGAGGGGAGTTGAACCCCTGACCTGCCGCTTACAAGGCGGCTGCTCTACCACTGAGCTACTCCGGCGAATAGTTAAATATTAGCAAACATCAAAGTTGAAAAAATTATTTTTTTATAAATATATGTTGCATTGCTATACCTGCGGCAACTGAAACATTTAAAGACTCTATATCTTTTGACATTTGGATTCTTACAANATTATCAAGTTTGTTTTTGATTTCATCGCTCAACCCTTTTTCCTCTGANCCAATAAAAAATGCCAAGTTCTGGCTTCCTAAATCTAAACTTTGTATATCGACTTCTCCATACATATCCAGCCCTATTGTCCAAACATCCAAAGATTGAAATTTCTTTAATAAACTAAAAATTGATTTATATTCTAAAATATCTATTTTCTCTAATCCACCAGAGGAAATCTTAAATGTTCTTTCACTTAATCGGGCTGATCTTCTCTCTGGGACACACATCACATTGAAATCAAATGATGCAGCTGAACGAGCAATAGCACCAAGATTATTTGTGTCTTGAATGTGGTCACATACTATAAAGTTTGTTGTATTAAATTTTTTTAAATCTGACTCATTATATATTTTTTTGGGCTTACACAGTGCAGCTACATACTCCGTTGATGTAAATTTCCACTCATTTTTACTTTTGATGTTTGTAACTTTTGCTTTTTTTTGTTGAGCAATTTCTATTAAGNCTTTAACTTTTTTTGAATCTATNTTTTTTTCAAGAGTTACTAGTTCTAANACTCTGTTGTTTTCTAGTGCAGAAATTACAGAATTATAACCTTCAACTATTTTTCCAATACCATCCGACATTTTCACCATCATTCATGACTATTCCAATCTCTAATAAATCTTCCCTCATTTTGTCAGCTTCACCATATTTCTTGTTTGATCTTAAGTCTTCCCTTTTGAGTGAAAACTCATTCATTGCAGATTCGATATTATTAAATTGGATATCATATTTTGCAAAAAATTTAGATAATANTTTTTCTTCTANTATGTTTTGTTTTGAGNTATTTAGCTCAAATCCAAGNATTTCAAATATNAATTTCACTGTTTGTTTAATTTTTAATNTATTTTCTTGATCTAAATTATTTGNATCTTTTATTTTNTCAAAAATTTCTCCAAGAAGNTTTGGAGTATTCATNTCATCATTCATACATTTAATAAAANTATCAACNGTATCATNATCATTTGGTTCTGCAACAACANCTTTTGTAAATTCAGCTAAATTGCTCAAAGTTTTTTTAGTCTCTTNAAGCAACTGCTCACTAAATTCTTGTGGACNTCTGTAGTGGGCTCTCAAAAAAAAGAATCTTACAACATCTCCACCATATTCATCAATNTATTCATTNAGTAATTTCACATTTCCATCTGATTTTGACATTTTTTTTCCTGANAGGTTCAACATTCCATTGTGTAGCCAATAGTTTGCAAAATTCTCATTNATATCAACNCCTTTAGATTGNGCAATCTCATTTTCATGATGTGGAAAAATTAGATCNATTCCTCCACANTGAAAGTCGATTGTTTTACCTAATGTTTCACTAATCATTGTTGANCATTCTATATGCCATCCTGGTCGACCNTCTCCCCAAGGAGAATCCCAAGATGGTTCATTTTCTTTAGAAAATTTCCATAAAGCAAAGTCTTCNGCTCTTTTTTTATCATCTTCTGTTTCAACCCTTGTACCAGTCCTTACATCCTCAATNCTTCTTCCTGATAACTCAAGATANTCTTCAAATTTTGAAACATCATANTAAACCCCNGAACTTGTAACATAACCAAANCCATTNTGAACTAGCTGTTNAATATATTTGATAATTTCAGGAATNTAAGCTGTNGCCCTTGGTTCAATATCAGGNACCAAACAATTNAGGTTTTCATGGGCTAAAACNAACTCCTTCCAAACATTATCTCCNAGTTCACGATAACTTATATTTTTTTCCTGTGATTTTTCGATTATTTTATCATCTATATCTGTGATATTTCTTGCAAANANTACNGNATAATTTAAATACTTAAGGTACCTTATAAAAAAATCAAATACTACAGCTGATCTTCCATGTCCTAGATGAGGAGATGANTGGACNGTTGGTCCACAAAGATAGATCCTTACATCATCTTNATCNATCTTTATTTCTTCCTGTTTTTTANTAAGTGAATTATATAATTTAAGCATCATCTAATAACAAGCTTACTATCGCTAATGAAGCTTTTTGGTCTCCAATTATTCCATAATCNTCTGAGGATTTTCCTTTAATATTTATTTTTTCTACAGGAACCTTAAGTAGTCTTGACAAATTTTTTTGAATCTTCACTGCTTTGTCTTGAACATTAAATTTTTGAGTGATAATTGTTATATCCACATTTGTTAATGAAAATTTCTCATATTCAACAACATTTAAAATCTCTGCAAAAATTTCTGTACTTGGAATATCTTTTGGCGTAGATTCGTTAGATGGAAAATAATGACCTAAGTCTTTTTTTCCAGTTGCTCCTAATAATGCATCACAAAGTGCGTGTAAAAGAATATCTCCATCAGAATGTCCTTCAAATCCCTGTTCGTCAAAATTGACACCACCAAGTTTTAAAGTTTTGTTTTCTGAATGTTGGTGTAAATCCCAACCATGACCAATTAACATTTTCTAAAAGTATTTTAAATAGATTATAACCCGTCGTCTGGCTCTTCCTCTGGAAGATATTGATTAATTTTCTCTACAGCAGCCTCTTCATCAATTTCTAATGCGCATGCTATTTCACTTGCTAAGGTCATTCTTGCTTTTGCAAGCATTCTTTTAAGTGCGGGTGATATTCCTTTATTTATTTGTGCATGTGAAAGATCCCTTACGACTTCAGCAACCTGAATAACATCACCAGATGTCATTTTTTCAGTTAAAACTTTGTACCATCTACTCCAGTTTGTACCAGCCTCTTCCGGTTTCTCTTTAAATATTGGAAAAACTTTTCTAGATACTGCACTTTTGGAAATTACCGGTCTTATTACTTCATCTACAGCTTCAACAGGAACCATAACTGTTAAGCCATCCATTAAAACCTCAATTTCAAAATATTGAATTCTTTTTGATTTTGGCTCACCATCAACAAAAATCTCCACATTTTTATTTACTTTACGAATTACTTTTGCTGCACCGTGATGTGGATGGACCACAAATGTATTTGGTTTATATTTTTCTTTGGGTTTTTTAGCTTTTGTTGCCATAGATTAAAACAATAGTATAGATTGAAAACTATTTAGTTACCATTTATGTAACTAAATCCAATGTTTTTTAGAAGCGTATCAAAATATTCCCTTAGTTGTTGTGCTCTGTTTCTACCAATCCCATCGACTTCAAATAGCTTATCAGTAGATGCCAATAATAAATTAGGTAATGATTTAAATTTTGACACTAAAGAGTCATGTAAATTATCTGGAAGGCCTGGAAATCTTGCAAGAACCCTGTATCCTTTTGGAGTCGATACTTGGTCTAAGGGTTGCATATACAACAGATTCCCTAAAGTTTGTATTGAATTTAGCTCTTCATAAGTTAAGTTAGAGATCTCATCAGCAGCTTTACTAATATTTCGAAATTTTCTAGTAGGTAAATGATCTTTTAATACCAGGTCTAATGTTTGTCTAACACCTGACTCTAATGAATCTATCTGAATCATAACTAAGCCTGAATCCTCACCTAAGTTTTCAGCTTCATTTCTTACTTGTTCAGATAATCTACCTAGTAATTCCCCCCTTTGAACAACTTCCAAAACCTGTTGGTTTGTAATTGAATTTTCAATTTCTAATTCACCTAGCTCAAATACAGCATCATCAAACCTTCTTCTTGTTCTATCAATAGATTGAAGAGACTCATTAACTCTTCCAAGAATCATTGATGACTCTTCTAATTCATTGACTTCGTCTTTTGAAAATACTTTAATTATTCCTGATTCGTCAGAAACAGCAATTACATCTAGCTCTGTTTCAACAGATACTCTATGTGCTGTTCTGTGCCTGGTCCCAGTTTGAGAAGTTTCTATTGTATCTGATGGATTCAAATGAACATTTGCTTTTAAAATCTGATTTACATTTTCATCAACTACAATGGCTCCATCCATCTTTGCAAGTTCGCCTAACATTTCTGGTGTAAATTCACAATTAGTTAGATTGATACCCCCTGAAGAAATTCTTTCTAATTTTGTTGAGTTACCAACAACAATCAATGCTCCTGTTTTTTTATCAGCAATTAAATCAACGCCCTCTCTTAATGGTTCTCCTGGTATCAATTGATTATTTTTCATATTTGCTCGTTTTATTATTTGAGTATTTTATTTATTCGAATGTTACTGTATTATTTTATTATTAATCAACAGGAAAAATATTGGAAAAA
>FUFK010037455.1_pt1 | contig 126222 bp, 101 predicted proteins | sample 1021851 | NCBI WGS metagenome assembly FUFK01 (sample SAMEA51879418, study PRJEB19060) | metagenome
AAGCCCGGCAAAAACCCGCAACTGCCCAATGTCGGCCTGCGCCTCAACGATGTGGGCCTGGACGCCGGGCACCTGGCCGCCTACCGCAAGGTCTGCGGGTTCAGCGACGACGGCCGCCTGCCGGTCACCTACCCGCACATCCACGCCTTTCCGCTGCACATGGCGCTGATGATGGAGGACGGCTTCCCGTTCCCGGCCATGGGCCTGGTGCACGTGCGCAACAGCATCACCCAGTACCGCCCCATCGCCGAGCGCGAGCAGCTCAACATCAAATGCTACCTGGGCAACCTGACCCAGGTGGAAAAGGGCTATGAGTTTTCCATCTTCACGGTGGTCAGCACCGGCGGCGAACGGGTCTGGGCCAGCGAATCGGTGAACTTCTTCCGCGGCGGCGGCAGCGGCGTGAAGGCCGACAAGGGCTCGCGCGGCACCCCGGAACCGGTCACCGACGCCATTGAATGGAAGGTCCCCGGCAACACCGGCCGTCGTTACGGCGCCGTGTCCGGCGACCGCAACCCGATCCACCTCTACCCGCTGACCGCCAAGCTGTTCGGCTTCAAGCGCCAGATCGCCCACGGCATGTGGTCCAAGGCCCGCGCCCTGGGGCAGCTGCAACACGAGCTGCCCGAGGAAGCCTTCACCGTGGCGGTGCAGTTCAAGGTGCCGATGTTCATTCCGGCCACGGTGAAGTTCGCCCGCGAAGAAAAGGACGGCGGCCTCGATTTCCGCGTGGTCGCCAAGGACGGCGTCAAACCGCACCTCACCGGCCAGCTGCGCCCGGCCTGAGCCTTGTAGGAGCTTGCAGCCAGGGACGGCTCAGGCTGCTAGAATCTCCCGCCATGGACGACACTCGAGACTACGCCGGGCTGTTTCTCGGCGACATTCCCTTACTGGACGTGCGCGCGCCGGTGGAATTCGCCAAGGGCGCCTTCCCCACCGCCAGCAACCTGCCGCTGCTCGACGATGACGAGCGGCACCGGGTGGGTATCCGCTACAAGCAGCAGGGCCAGCAGGCGGCCATTGATCTCGGCAACGAACTGGTCAGCGGCCGCAAGAAGAGCGCCCGCCTGGACGCCTGGCGGGCGTGGCACCGCGCCCACCCGGACGGCTATCTGTACTGTTTCCGTGGCGGCCTGCGCAGCCGCACCACCCAGGCCTGGCTGGACCAGGCCGGCATGCACGTGCCGCTGGTGGTGGGCGGCTACAAGGCGATGCGCCGCTTCCTGCTCGACCGGCTCAAGCACAACCTGCGCCACCTGCCCATGGTGGTGCTCAGCGGCCGCACCGGCTGCGGCAAGACGCGTCTTATCGAACGGCTGACCGACGCCATCGATCTGGAAGGGATGGCCCACCATCGCGGTTCGGCGTTCGGCCGCCGACCGGCGGGCCAGCCCAGCCAGATCGATTTCGAGAACCGCCTGGCCATAGCCCTGCTCAAGCATCAGCACCGGGGCCCGGCGCCGGTGGTGGTGGAGGACGAAGGCAAGCTGATCGGCCGCTGCTATGTGCCGGACGATCTGCAGGCGCGCATCCGCCAGTCGCCGCGCGTGGTCATCGACGAACCGCTGGAAGCCCGCGTGCGGGTGACGCTGGAGGACTACGTCACCGGACCGCTGGACGAATACAGCCGCCACTACGGCGAAGCGCAGGCGTTCGAGCGGCTGGCCGAGGCGCTGCTCGCCGCCCTCGACCGCATCCGCAAACGGCTGGGCGGCGCCCGCCATCAGTATCTGCGCGGCGAATTGGAAGCGGCGCTGGACCAGCAGCGCCACGGCGGCGACGTGGAGCGCCACCGGGTGTGGATCCGCGAACTGCTGAGCGGCTACTACGACCCCATGTACGATTACATGCTACAACGCCGGGACGGCCCGATTCTCTATCAGGGCAGCCGGGCGCAAGTGATGGAATACCTGAGCCACCGCGGATAGCCGGACACGCGGCGGTGAAGGGCCTGTTCACACAGGCCCTAATAACGTCCGGTAATACTCCCTATTGAACGGAGCCGACAATGATCAAACCCCTTCTGGCCACGGCCTGCGCCGTGCTGCTGCTGGCCGCCTGTGATTCGCGCGAACCGGCGCAAACCTTCACCTTCACCGCGATCCCCGACCAGGACGAGTCGCGCCTGGAACAGCGCTTCGGCAAAGTGGCCGCGCACCTGGAAGAGGCGCTCGGCGTGCCGGTGAAATACGTGCCGGTGAAGTCCTACCCGGCGGCGGTCACCGCCTTCCGCAACGATGAAGTGCAGATGGCCTGGTTCGGCGGGCTGTCCGGGGTTCAGGCCCGGCGCCTGGTGCCCGGCTCGCAAGCCATCGCCCAGGGCCAGGAAGACACCGCCTTCAAATCCTACTTCATCGCCAATAGCCGCACCGGCCTGGCGCCCGGCGACAGTCTGCCCGACGCCTTCGCCGAGCAGCCGTCGTTCACCTTCGGCTCCAAGGGCAGCACCTCCGGCCGGCTGATGCCCGAGTACTACTTCCGCGAACGTTTCGGCGCGCCGCCCCAGGAGCTGATCGACAAGGTCGGCTTCAGCGGCGACCACAGCCGCACCCTGTCGCTGGTGGAAAGCGGCGCCTACGCCACCGGCGCGCTCAACTATCAGGTCTGGGACCAGGCCCTGGCGGACGGCGACATCGACACCGACAAGGTGCAAGTGATCTGGGAAACCCCCGCCTACCCGGACTACCACTGGACCGTGCGCGGCGACCTGGACCAGCGTTTCGGCGACGGCTTCAGCCAGCGGGTCACCGAAGTGCTGCTGGCGATCGACGACCCGGAACTGCTTGAGGCCTTCCCGCGCAGCGCCTTCGTGCCCGCCGACAACGATGACTACCAAGCCATCGAAGACACCGCCGAAAGCATCGGCCTGCTGGATTGAACCGCTGTGAACGCGAGTGAAGCGCCGGCGCCCCTGTTCCACTTCCGGGGCGCCCGGCTCGGCCACGGCCGCGAGACGGTATTCCCCGCCCTGGACCTGACCGTCCGGCGCGGCGAAACCGTGGCCCTGCTGGGCCCGTCCGGCAGCGGCAAGTCCACCCTCCTGGCGGCGCTGCGGCGCCAGCGGGAAACGCTGTGCGCCTGGTGCCCCCAGGAGCAGGCGCTGGTGCCCATGCTCAGCGTGTTCCACAACATCTACATGGGCGGCCTGCACCGCTTCGGCACCTGGCGCAATCTGCGCGCGCTGGTGCATCCCACGGCGGCCCAGCGCGACAGCGTCGCCGCCGTGGCGGAAAGCCTGGGGCTGGCCGAAAAGCTGTTCACCAGCGTCGACCGGCTGTCCGGCGGCCAGGCCCAGCGCACCGCTCTGGGCCGGGCCCTGTTCACGGAACGGCCGGTGCTGCTGGCCGACGAACCGGTCTCCAACCTGGACGAACACCAGGGCCTGGCGCTGCTCCGCGACACCCTGCGCCGCCACGACAGCGCCGTGGTCGCCATGCACGACCGCGCCCTGGCGCTGGCCTGCTTTGAGCGGGTCATCGGTCTGCGCCATGGCGAGACGGTGCTGGACGCGCCGTCCGCGTCACTGACGCTGGCCGATCTGGACAGCCTCTACCTGCCATGAGCCGCTCCGCCCTGACCTTCACCACCACCGCCGCCGGCTGGCGCCGCGCCAGCGGCTGGCTGGGGCTGGCCGGTTTGATCGCGTTCGCCTGCGCCGATCTGGAAGTCACCCGCGGCGACCCGGGCGCGGAAATGATGCGCGTGGGCCTGGGCCTGCTGCGCCCGGACTTCCTGGCCACCGAGGGGCTCGGCCGGGCACTGGCCAACACCCTGGCGTTCGCGTTCCAGGGCGTCGCCCTGGGCGCCGCCGCCGGCTTTTTGCTGGCGTTGTTCTGGCACCGCCGGGCGGTGCGTGCCGGCGCCGCCTCGGTGCGCGCCGTCCACGAGCTGTTCTGGGGGCTGCTGCTGATGCAGGTCACCGGCCTGTCCACGCTCACCGGCGTGCTCGCCATCGCCCTGCCCTACGCCGGCATCTTCGCCAAGGTGTTCGGCGAATTCCTGGAAGAGGCGGACCCGGCGCCGGCGGTTGCCCTGCCCGACGACCGGCGCCGTCTGGGCCGCTTTTTCTACGCCCGCCTGCCGCTGATCTGGGCGTCCTGCAAGGCCTACACCGGTTACCGCCTGGAGTGCGCCCTGCGCGCCTCGGCGATCCTCGGCTTTATCGGCCTGCCGACCCTGGGCTTTCACCTGGAGACGGCGTTCCGCGAAGGTCATTACGGCGAAGGCGCGGCACTGCTTTATCTGCTGTTCCTGCTGATTCTGACTCTGCGCTTCTGGCTGCGCCCGCTGCTGCTGCCGGTCTACCTGCTGGCCGCGCTGATCTGGGCGCCGCCGGTGTGGACCGGCAGCCTGCAAACGCTGGTGCGCTTCGTCACCGAGGACCTGGTGCCCGCGCCGCTGAAAAACGGCGGCGGTGTCGCCGAGCTGTGGGTGTGGCTGGGCACGCTGTGGACCGAACAGATCGGCCCCGGGGTCTGGCACACCCTGGTGCTGGGCCTGGCCGCCCTGCTGCTGACGGCGTTGCTGGCGCTGGCGCTGTTTCCGCTGCGCTCACCGCTGTTCGGCAATCGCGTCAGCCGGGGGCTGGGCCATTTCATTCTGGTGGTGTTGCGCACCACGCCGGAATTCTTCCTGGCGTTTTTCTTTCTGATCATGCTGGGCCCGTCCATGCTGCCGGGCATTCTCGCCCTGGGCCTGCACACCGGGGCGATCATCGCGCACCTAACCGCCCGTTTCAGCGAAGGGCTGACGCTGCGCGACGACAGCCCCCGGGGGCTCAACCGCTACGCCTTCGAGGTGCTGCCCCGGTTGTACCCGAACTTTCTCGCCTTTTTGCTCTACCGCTGGGAGATCATCATGCGCGAGACCGCGGTGCTGGGTATCCTGGGCATTCATACCCTGGGTTTTTATATTGATTCCAGCGTCGCCGAGTTCCGCTTCGACCGCACCCTGGTTTTGATTCTCGCCACCGTCGGCCTGAATCTGGGCGTGGACGCCTTCTCGCGCTGGTTGCGCGGGCGCCTGCGCCTGTCCACCCGTGGCCAGCCCGTGGAATGACTGATATGAGAAGCACCGCCATGACCGACAGGAGAACCGCATGCTGACCCCTTCCGCCACCCAGGATCTGATCATGGTCGGCGGCGGCCACAGCCACGCGTTGGCGCTGCGCATGCTGGCCATGAAACCGGTGCCCGGGCTGCGTCTGACCCTGGTCTCCCCGGACAGTCTGAGCGCCTATTCCGGCATGCTGCCGGGGCTGGTCGCCGGCCATTACCGTCTGGAAGAGACGCACATCGATCTGCAGCGCCTCTGCCAGGCCACCGGCACGCGCTTTATCCGCGCCCGCGCGGTACGGCTCAAGCCCGAGCAGCGGCGGCTTTACCTGGACGACGGCACCCACCTGGAATACGACCTGGTGAGCCTGGACGTGGGCGCCACCCCCAATCTCACCGCCGTGCCCGGCGCCGAACAACACGCGGTGGCGGTGAAACCGGTGGCGGATTTTCACCGCCGCTGGCAGGCGTTGCGGGACGAACTGGCGGAGCGGGACAGGCCGGCGGCGATCACCGTGGTGGGCGGCGGCGCCGGCGGCACTGAGATGGCGCTGGCGGTGGCCCACGCCCTGGGCGACCGCGCCGGCGTCAGCCTGGTCACCGCCGGGGCGCTGCTGCCGGGCTTTCCCGCCGGCGTGCGCCGCCGCATGACCCGGCGCCTGGCGGCGCGCGGCGTGACCCTGCACAGCCACACACCGGTGCGGCAGGTGCAAGCGCAACGCCTGCTCAGCGATGACCGCGAGCTGCCGCACGACTTTCTGCTCTGGTGCACCGGCGTGCGGGCCGCTTCCTGGCTGTCGGACAGCGGGCTGCCCTGCGACGACCAGGGCTTCGTGCGCGTCAACGACACCCTGCAAAGCCCGGCCGACGCGCGGGTATTCGCCGCCGGCGACTGCGCCGCCTTTCCCGGCGATCTGCCCAAGGCCGGCGTTTACGCGGTACGCCAGGCGAAAATCCTGGCGCGCAATCTGGCCGCCGCCGCCCAGGGCCAGCCGCTGGAGCCGTACCGCCCGCAACGGCGTTTCCTGTCGCTGCTGTCCGCCGGCGGCCGTGACGCCGTGGGCAGCCGGGGCGGCGGCCCGGCGCTGGCCGGCGGCTGGGTGTGGCGCTGGAAGGACCGGCTGGACCGGGACTTCATGGACAAATTCGACCGCCGGCTGCCGCGCATGGACGCCGCCGCCCGGGCCGCCGCCCCGGACGACACCCTGCACTGCGCCGGCTGCGGCGCCAAGGTGGGGGCGCAATCGTTAAGCGAGGCCCTGGCGGCGCTCGACCCGGTGATCCGCGAGGACATCGAGGCGGGCGTGGACCACGCCGACGACGCCGCCGTGATTCGCTGGCCGGCGGACCAGCGGTTGGTGCAAAGCCTGGATTATTTTCCCGCCTTCGTGGACGAGCCCTATCTGTTCGGGCGCATCGCCGCGCTGCACAGCCTCAGCGATCTGTTCGCCATGAACGCGGCGCCCCACTCCGCCCTGGCCACGGTTTGCATGCCGCGCCACCATCCCCGCCTGCAAAGCCGCGATCTGCACCGCCTGATGGCCGGGGCGCTGAAGGAATTGAACGCGGCCCGCTGCACCCTGGTGGGCGGGCATACCATCGAAGGGCCGCAGATGGCGGCCGGGTTCACGGTCAACGGCGCCGCGCCGCCGGCGGACCTGTGGCATAAAAGCGGCGCCCGGCCCGGCGACGTGCTGATTCTCACCAAGTCCCTGGGCACCGGCATTCAACTGGCCAGCCTGATGCACGACCTCAGTCGCGGCCCCTGGCTGGACGCCACGCTCGACAGCATGCTGCGCAGCAACGGCCTGGCCCGGGACGCCATGGCGCCGCTGGCGCCCAATGCCTGCACCGACATCACCGGCTTCGGCCTGCTCGGCCACCTGCTGGAGCTGTGCGAGCAAAGCAACCTGGACGCGCGCCTGGACCTGGACGGCCTGTCGCTGTTGCCGGGCACCGAAGAGCTGGTGGCACGGGGCGTGGTGAGCACCCTGAAGCCGGCCAACGACCAGGTGCTGACACGCTGCGAGCACGGCGACATCGCCGACGACGATCCGCGTCTGGCGGCGGCCACCGACCCACAGACCAGTGGCGGCCTGCTGTTCTCGGTGGATCCGGGCCTGCGCGACGCCGCCCTGGCGGCTTTGACACAGGCCGGCGTGAAGGCGGCGGTGATTGGTGAAATGAGTGTAAAAGATCACAAAGCTTTAACTTGCATAACCCTGAACAGGAACGCGCCGTGCTAGCCTTGAGCCACGTTTTTTAAGCGGAGCGATGTCGATGAAAAAGCAAATTACAGGCGTCCTGACGGCGCTGGTTATGTTGTTTACCCAAGGCTTGTTCGTACCCGCGGCCCACGCCGCCATGGTCACGACCGATGGCATGGTTTCCAGCGAGCAGCGGGCCGCCACCGAACGCAAAGTCATGCGGCTGATGAATCATGAAGCCGCCGCCAAGGTACTGGCCAAGAACGGCGTCACCCCCGGCGACGTGGAAAAGCGTCTGGGCCGTCTCAGCGACCGCGAGCTGAACCAGCTGGCGCAGAAAGCGGAACAGATGCCCGCCGGCGGTAGCGTGGTGGGTGTGATTCTCGCCGTGATCCTGATTCTGGTGCTGCTGGATCTGCTCGGCGCCACCGACGTATTCCCCGTCATCGATCCGATCGGGTAAATGATCGCCTGCCCGCGCGGCGGCCGCCCGGCCGCCGCCTTGCTGTTTCTGCTACTGCTCACCGCCTGCCAGACGGTTCCGCCGCCGGAACGAGCCGACGCGCGCCCGCAGCAGCGGCTGGACGTGCCCTTTATTCCCCAGGAAGCCTACCAGTGCGGCCCCGCCGCCCTGGGCATGATGCTGCAATGGAACGGGCTGCCCGGCGACAAGACCGAACTGGTCGACGAAGTCTGGCTGCCGGAGCGTCAGGGCGCGCTGGGCATCGAGCTGGTGGCGGCGGGCCGGGCCCGCGGCCTGCTCGCCTATCCGATCAACACGCCCACGGCGTTGATCCAGGAGGTGCAGGCCGGCCACCCGGTGCTGGTCTTGCAGAACCTGGCGCTGCCGCAATGGCCGTTGTGGCACTATGCGGTGGTGATCGGCTACCGCGACGGCGGTGAGCGCATTATCCTGCACAGCGGCACCGACCAGGCCACGGAAAGCCGCTGGAACCGCTTCCTGCGCACCTGGGCCCGGGGCCGCTACTGGGGTTTCGTGCTGCTGCCGCCCGGCGACCTGCCGGACAGCGTGCAACCGGAACCGCTGTTGCAGGCGCTGGCGCCGATGCAGACCGGCGCGCTGCCCTATTGGGAAGCCGCCGTGGCGCGTTTCCCGGACAATGGCCGGCTGCGTTTCGGCTACGCCAACGCGCTCTGGCAGGATGGCCGGACCGACGCCGCCCTGCGCGCCTACCGGGCCACCGTGGCGCGCGCCCCGGATATGGCGCCGGCCTGGAACAACCTGGCCTACGCACTGCGCGACAGCGGCCAGCCGGACCAGGCCCGGGAGGCGGTGTGCCGCGCCCGGCAACTGGCGCCGGAGGACGACAACGTGGCGGACAGCGTCGCCGAGATCACCGACGGGCGGGGCTGCTGATCACGGAATGACGGCGGCGGCTATGCCGGGACCCCGGCCGTTGCTAAGCTTGCAAAAAACCAAAGGCGCTTTCCGTGTTGGCTGTATTGATCAGACTGTTCCGTTCGTTACCACTGGCTCTGTTGCTCGCGTTGCTGCCGATGGCGGCGGCCCAGGCGCAGACCGGTGCGTTCTCACTGCCCGGTATCGGCGACCTGGAGAAACAGCTCTCCGGTGACGGTGGCGAATCCGGCGACGGCGGTAACGGCCCCTCCGATACCGCCGACGAGGACCCGGAACGCGAAGAGCTGCAGCAGACGCTGACGTTGCGCCGCGAGATCGACAGCAACCGGGAACAGATCGACACGCTTTCCGACCGCAGACGGCAGGCCCCGGTGGACCGCAACCGTCTTCAGGAGCAGCTGGCCAAGGCGCGCCAGGACGCCGAGCTGGATTGGCGCGCCCGCTACCAGGACCTATCCCTTGCCGCGCTTGTGGAAGAACTCGGCCAGCAACTGGAAGCGCTGGAAGAAAACCAGCAAACCCTGGCCAAGGTGAGCGGCGAGCTGACCCGCGCGCAAACCCTGCCCGAGCGTGCCCAGAACACGATCAGCGACAGCCTGGCCCGCACCGACGANATCCGCCGGCGNCTGAACCAGGAAAACGANACCCTNTCCGANGCCGANANNACCCGGCTGCGCACNGAACTGGCGGCGCTGGAAACGCGCATNGANCTGCGCAACCAGGAGCTGTCNGTGGCCAGCACCCTGGAAGAGCTGGCCCGNCTNCGCAAACGGGTGCTGGAAGCGCAGACCGAGGTNATNCAGACNCGGCTGGACGTCCTGCAGCCGATGATCAACGAGCGCCGNGGCGAGTCGCTCAGCGCGGAAATCGGNGACGACCAGCTCGACCTGCCGGAAAGCCTGGTGNGTNATCCACTGCTGGANANCGCGCGGCAGCGCAACGAGNCGGTGCGNGANCANCTCAAGNACACCGCCAGCGACGTGAACAACCTGATCCGCGAGGTGATCANCGCGGAGACCCAGCTGGACCGCGCCCGNTCGCTCTCCAGCACCGTCAACGANCAGATCGAGATGCTCGACGGCAGCCTGCTGTTGTCGCGNATTCTTTACGAGCAGCAGAAAAGCCTGCCGCANTTCANNCCCCGGGAAGGCCTGGACAAACAGATCACCGAGGCGCGCCTGGCCCAGTTCGANATCCGCCAGACCCTGCAGGAACTGGAAAACCGGGATCTCNANCTGCCCGAGGACAGCGNNCTNNACGATCAGCANANAGCGCAGCTGCGCGACGGCCTGCAACGCCTGATCGACAACCGGGTGGACCTGCTCAATCAGCTCGANCAGGANCTGGGCCGCAAGCTCAATATNCTGGTGCGNCTGAANCTGTCCCAGGAGCAACTGGACAAGCTGACNCGCAANCTGCACGACANCATCTCCGAACAGACCTTCTGGATGCCNAGCACCCAGCCGCTNTCCCTGGCCTGGTTCGCCGAATTCCCCGGCCAGGTGANCGGANCAGATCAACANCATGCCGTGGCNGCGCATGNNCANNNACGCCACNGANATTCTGCNNAGCAANTGGCANTGGCTGTTTCTGCCGCTGNTGCTGGCCGGCGNNCTGTGGNTGGTGCGCCCGCGCCTGCGNAANCGGATCAAGTCGCTGAACNGCGANATCGGNTTTCTGAANCGGGACAGCCAGCGCCANACNCCCCTGGCGATCATCTACACGACGCTGCTNTGCGTGCCCGGNCCGCTGGTGCTGAGCCTGCTNGGCTGGGGGCTGTGGGTNCAGCCCGGCACCCTGAGCACGGTGCTGGGCGCGGCGCTGGCNAAGATCGCCCTGATCTGGCTGGTGTTCGAGCTGTGCTACCGGNTGCTGTCGCGCAACGGCATCGCCCAGCGCCATTTCCGCTGGACCGAGGACAATAACCGGCAACTGCGCCGGCGCCTGCTGATCATCGGCCTGACCATGGTGCCGATGACGCTGGTGATCGCCTTCGGCGANGAGTGGCCGGCGCAGNTGAGCAACGACCGTATCGGNCTGGTCACCATGGTGGCCGGGCTGGCNGTGATCAGNGTGATGCTGGCGCGNACCGCGCTGGCNTACCCGATCCAGCANTATTCNCGCACCCTGCGCTCGGTGANCACCTTGATCAGCGCCGGCGCGCCGCTGGTGCTGGTGGCNTTGATCGTGGCCGGCTACTACTTCACCTCGGTGCGCCTGTCCGGCCGCCTGATCGACACNTTCTATCTNGCCNTGCTGGTGATNCTTATCGACGCCACCGCGGTGCGCGGCCTGGCGGTGGCCGCCCAGCGGCTGGCCTATAANCGGGCGGTGGCGGAGCGCGANGCGGAACCCAAGGAAAACGTGGAAGGGGTGGAAGTCGAGGANCCGCAAATGGACCTGCNGCAGGTCAACCAGCAATCGCTGCGGCTGGTGCGCCTGGGNCTGGTGGTGCTGTTCGGCGTGCTGCTCTACTGGGTNTGGGCGGACGTGATCAATGCGTTCTCCTACACCAACACCATNGTNCTCTGGGANAGCACCGANGGCAGCGGCGCCAACGCCACCACCTCGCCGATCAGCCTGGGCGATGTGATCACCGCGCTGGCCATCGGCATCGGCACCTTCGTGCTGGTCGGCAACCTGCCCGGCCTGCTGGAAGTNCTGCTGCTGTCACGGCTGAGTCTCAAGCAGGGCTCCAGCTACGCGATCACCACCCTGTTGTCCTATGTCATCGTCATGATCGGCGTGATGATCACCCTGGGCTCGCTCGGCTTGTCCTGGAGCAAGATGCAGTGGCTNGTCGCGGCGCTGGGTGTNGGGCTGGGCTTCGGNTTGCAGGAGATCTTCGCCAACTTTATCTCCGGCATCATCATTTTGTTCGAGCGGCCGGTGCGCATCGGTGACGTGATCACCATCGGCGAGCTGTCGGGNACCGTCAGCCGTATCCGCATCCGCGCCACCACCATCATCGATTTCGACCGCAAGGAAATNATCATNCCCAATAAGGCGTTCGTCACCGAACGGCTTATCAACTGGTCTCTCACNGATACCGTCACCCGCGTCACCCTTAAAGTGGGGTTCGCCTACGGGTCCGANCTGCAGGCTTGNCACGATGTCCTGGCCAAAGCGGCGGCCGACAACCCCCGGGTGCTGNAGGATCCGGAACCGCTGATTCTGTTCATGGCGTTCGGCGCCAGCACTCTGGATCACGAGTTGCGCGTCTATCTCGGGGAAATCGGCGANATTCTGTTCGCCACCAACGAGTTGAACCGCGCCATCGATACCCTGGCCCGCGAGCACGGCGTGGAAATCGCCTTCAACCAGCTNGACGTCCACCTGAGGTCCGCCGCCGACGGTCTCCTGTTCGACAGCGGCAACAANGGCCGCCACGNAGACACCCGGGGGCATTATGGAGAGACCNGAACCCNCTATCACGACGGCGANCGCGGCCGCGANGNCGACGGCGGGGACCGCTGAGATCAGCGGGCCAATCCAGCGGGTGGAAATCCGATAATTGCCATAGTGTAAATGTTACACTCGCCGCCTCATTTCAACACGACGCGCTTTCATGTCCCTGATCACGCTGCGACAGATTCAACTGCACTTCGGCGAGCAGCCCCTGCTCGACNATGTCGACCTCACCATCGAAGCCGGCGAGCGGCTCTGTCTGGTGGGCCGCAACGGCTCCGGCAAGTCCACCCTGCTCAAGGTNCTGGCCGGNGAGGTGCAGGCCGACGACGGCCAGATCGANAGCACCCAGAACCTGATGATCTCGCGCCTGGAACAGGAAGTGCCCGAGGACCAGGACCACAGCGTGCACGANATGGTCGCCGAGGGCCTGGGCGAGCTGGGCACGCTGCTCAACGAGCACGACCACCTGAGNCGCGCCCTGGGCGATCCGGACCAGGCGGAGCGNATGGANGAGAACCTGGCCCGCTTCGAGACCCTCAACAATGAGATCGAGGCGCGCGGNGCCTGGCAGCTGTTCCAGCGCGTGGACACGGTGCTCTCCAAGCTCAACCTGAACGGCGANCAGAACTTCGCCGGCCTNTCCGGCGGCATGAAACGCCGCGTGCTGCTGGCCCGGGCGCTGGTCCAGGAGCCGGACATCCTGCTGCTGGACGAGCCCACCAACCACCTGGACCTGGACGCGATCCGCTGGCTGGAAACCTTCCTCAAAGGCTATTCCGCCACCCTGGTGTTCATTTCCCACGACCGCGCCTTCATCCGCTCCCTGGCGACCCGCATTATCGAGCTGGACCGCGGCAAACTGACCAGCTGGCCCGGCGATTACGACAAGTACCTGGCCGGCAAGCAGGCGGCCCTGGAAAACGAAGAGCGCGCCAACGCCGAGTTCGACAAGAAGCTCAGCCAGGAAGAGCGCTGGATCCGCCAGGGCATCAAGGCGCGCCGCACCCGTAACGAAGGCCGGGTGCGCGCCCTGAAAAGCATGCGCGAGGACTACGCCCGGCGCCGTAACCGCCAGGGCACCGCCGGCCTGGAAATCCAGCAAGGCGACAACTCCGGCAAGGTGGTGATCGAAGCGGAGCATCTGCGCTACGCCATCGACGGCCTGCCGCTGCTGCGGGATTTCTCCATCACCCTGCTGCGCGGCGACCGGGTCGGCATCCTCGGCCCCAACGGCTGCGGCAAGTCGACGCTGATCCGCCTGCTGCTGGACCGGCTGACCCCGGACGCGGGCACCGTCAAGCACGGCACCCAGCTCCAGGTGGCCTACTTCGATCAGATGCGCGACACCCTGGACAGCAATAAAAGCGTGCTCGACAACCTGGCGGAAGGCTCCGACGTGGTCGAGATCAACGGCCGCAAGAAGCACGTGATGGGCTATCTGCAGGACTTCCTGTTCGAGCCGGCGCGCGCCCGCCAGCCGGTGCGCTCGCTGTCCGGCGGCGAACGCAACCGGCTGCTGCTGGCCAAGCTGTTCACCAAGCCGTTCAACCTGCTGGTACTCGACGAGCCCACCAACGACCTGGACGTGGAAACCCTGGAGCTGCTGGAAGAGCAGTTGGTCAACTACCAGGGCACCCTGCTGCTGGTCAGCCATGACCGGGAATTCATCGACAATGTGGTGACCTCCACCCTGGTGTTCGAGGGCGGCGACCCCAACGCCTATGTGGGCGGCTACCAGGACTGGCTGCGCCAGCGCCCGGAACCGAACCGGGGCGACGACGTCAAAACCGGCAAGCTCGCCGCGCCGTCCAGCAAACCGAAACCGAAAGCCAAGGACAGCGGCGGCCGCAAGCTCTCCTACAAGGAAGAGCTGGAACTGCAGGCGCTGCCCGAGCAAATTGAAACCCTGGAGGCGACGCTGGGCGAGGTTCAGACCGAACTGTCCGACCCGGACTTTTACAAGCGCCCCCAGGACGAGATCGCCGACGCCCAGCGTCGGCTGCAGGAACTGGAGCAACGCCTGAACGAGCACTATGCGCGCTGGGAGGAACTCGCCCAGCGAGAGTCATGAAACGGTCCTAAAAGGAAGCTTCCGTGTCGCGTATTATTCCGCTGATTACTCTGATCCTGCTGGCCCTGGCCGGCACCGTGACCGCCAACGAACGCGAAGACGACGTGGCCGCCGAGGCGCCCGCCGCCGACAGTGACGACGCCCCGGAACAGGACGAGGCATCATCCTCCGAAGCCGAGGAAGAGGACGGCGCCGACACCGTCAAACCGCTGGAACTGCTCGGCAAGACGGTGCAACCGGGCACCTTCGAAACCCTGCACTGGGCCCCGGACCAGTCGTTCCGCTCGATCGCCACGCCGGTGCCGGTGCTGGTGGCCCACGGCAACGAGCCGGGCCCGCGCCTGTGCCTCACCGCCGCCGTGCACGGCGACGAACTCAACGGCATCGAGATGGTGCGGCGCCTGATGTACGAGCTGGAACCCACCGAGCTGGCCGGCACCGTGGTGGGCGTGCCGATCGTCAACCTGGACGGCTTCCGCAACGGCTCGCGTTATCTCAGCGACCGCCGCGACCTGAACCGCTACTTCCCCGGCCACGAAAAAGGCAGCGCCGCCAGCCGGCTGGCGTTCTCCCTGTTCAACAACATCGTGCGCCAGTGCGATTACCTGGTGGACCTGCACACCGGTTCCCAGAAGCGCATCAACCAGCCGCAGCTGCGCGCCGACCTGGACAAGTCCGAGGTGGTGGCGTTCGCCAAGCACTTCGGCGGCATGACCGTGCTGCACAGCCCGCCGGGCGACGGCATGCTGCGCGCCGCCGCCGTGGAAGAAGGCATTGTCGCGGTGACCATGGAAGCCGGCGGCCCCAACCGTCTCGAAGGCGAAGCGGTGGACTACGGGGTCCAGGCCCTGGAGACGCTGCTGGAAAACCTGGACATGCGCAAAGCCAGCCGCTTCTGGGGCGCGCCGCAACCGGTGTTCTTCGAATCGGAATGGATCCGCGCCGGCCAGGGCGGCATTCTGCTGTCCGAGGTGGAGCTCAACGATCAGGTGCGCAAGGGCGAGATCCTGGGTACCGTCACCGACCCGATCAGCAACACCGGCAGCGCCATCATCGCGCCCTACGACGGCCGCGTGCTGGGCATGGCGGTGAACCAGGTGGTGCACGCCGGCTTCGCCGCCTACCGGATCGGCGAGGAGAAGAGCGCCGAGGAAGTGGAAGCCAAGGCGGAGCTGTCGGACCAGACGCTCGAGGACAACGGCGTCAAGCCGGAAGAGCCGGCGGCGCCCAAGGAAGAAGAGGAAGCCGCTGACGCCCCGCGGGAAGAAGAGGACCCCGCACCGCCGGCCGACGACACGGAGTAACAGCCGAGCCTGGGCCTTGTGGGAGCGGGCCCCGCCCGCGAAAGGGTGGCTTTAGCCACCCGGCGGGATGCCAGAGACCTCTCTCCAGAAAGCCCGCGCCGGGATCGGGTGGGCCCCTCCAGGACACGCCACGAGTACATCCATGTAGGCTCGGCGTTTGGCCATCCCTGGCCAAACACGGTCCTGGACGGGCCCACCCGATCCCGGCGCTCCTTGGCAGATTCGCCACGGAGACTTCGTAGAAAGGTACGGGCGGTGTTTCTGACCCGTGGCGGTTCCGCTGCAAAGTGAGCGGGGCAATGGTGGTGCCTGGAGGGACCTATTTGGCCAGGGATGGCCAAATGAGAGCGCCCAGGGACGGCTTGAGCGATCCCGGAAGGCACCACCATTGCCCCGCGTCTCCGATACGGAGCACCGGACACTGGAAAAAATAGGCCTCTGGCATCCTGCCGGGTGGCTAGAAGCCACCCTTTCGCGGGCGGGGCCCGCTCCCACAGCCCGCTCGCACAAGAGCGGGTTACTCGGAGCGGTCGGAGGACGTGCCGTCCTTTTGGGTGTCCACCACACGCTCGTCGCCGAGCATGCGCACGTTGGCCGGCGGCGCGTTGCCGTCCCGGTCCTCGCCGAAGTACAGCGTGGTGTGCGGGAACGGAATCTCGATGCCGGCCTTGTCGAAGTAGATCTTCACCAGACGGTTGTAGGCGCGGCCCACCGCCCACTGGTTGCCCGGGGTGGTCTTGATCACCACGCGGATGTTCACCGAGCTGTCGGCCAGGGCGGTGACGCCGGCCACCGTCATCGGCGCCAGGATGTTGTCCTTGTGCGGCCCNTCCTTGAGCTCCTCGAAGGCGGCNTCCAGCTGGACGATGGCNTCGTCGATGCTCTCGCGGTAGCCGATNCCGTANTCGCCCACNTGGTTGCCGTATTCGCGGGTGAAGTTGGACACCGCGTCCACCGAGGAGAACGGCACGATGTGGTAGGTGCCGTACAGATCACGCAGCGCCACCGAACGGATGCCGACGCGCTCCACGGTGCCGGAGTTGCTGCCGGCGGTGACGAAGTCGCCGGTGTTCATGGCGTTTTCCAGCTGGATGAAGACCCCGGTGATCACGTCCTGGACCAGCTTCTGGGCACCGAAACCGATGGCCAGGCCGAGCACACCGGCGCCGGCGATCAGCGGGCCGATATTGATGCCGATTTCCGCCAGCACGATCATCAGCGTCATGATGATGATGGCGATGGCCAGGGTGGTGTGGAACAGGCCCATCAGGGTGTTGGCGCGGGCCACGGTGGCCGGGTCGGCGTCCTCGGCCGGGGTCAGCTTGTGCTCCAGCAGGCTGGCGATGCCGATCCAGACCGCCGCGGCGACGGCCAGGATCACCAGAATATGGATCACCACGCCGACGGTCTGGGCGCCGGCGGCGGTGGCGTACCAGGCGGCCAGGTCGTACACCTCCCAGGCGTCCAGGGAGAGAATCACCACCAGCGCCAGGATCAGAGCACGGATCACCTTGAGGCCGGTGGGCACATAGGTGTTCACCCGCGCCTGCAGGCGCGGCAGCTTTTCGTTAACGCGGTCGGAAAGCTGGATTTCCTTGCCGATCATCTGCGTCAGCACCACCGACACCAGCAGACCGACGCCGACGTAGATCAGCGTTTCCAGGGTCGCCAGGGCGACGTAGGGCAGCGCCGTTTCCGGGTTGATCACGGTGACCGCGAACACCATCAGCGCATAGGCCAGCGCGGCCAGGTGCCAGAGGCGGGCACTGACGCCCAGGGCGAGCCGGCCGGGGCCGGTGGTCGCCTCGGCTTTATCGAGCAGCCGGTCACGGATCACGGTGCGTTTCTTGAGGATCACCGCCACCGCATAGAGCAGCGCCAGCAGCATCACCAGGGTGCCCACGGCGGTGCCCAGCACCGGAGACATATGGAAATTCAGGATCGGCACCAGCACCAGCATGCCGTAGCCGATAAAGCCGGTCAGATTGGCCAGGAAACGGTTGGCGTAGCGGGCCTGGCCGGCGCCCACCGGGATCAGCCGCAGGCCTTCATAGCCGGAGGAGAACATCATCCGCAGGGCGGCCTTGACCAGCTCCACCACCAGGAAGGCGTTCAGGAACAGCGCCAGGCGGGTGGCGTCGGCGTTCACTTCGTTGACCAGCAGGGAGGACACAAAGCCGCCGGCCACATAGGCCAGCGCCACCACGATCACGTCCACCAGGGCGGCCACCGCCACGGCGACGATGGTGCGCAGCATGGCGAACTTTTCCGAGCCGCGCTGGGCCCAGGCACTGAACGACCGGAAAGCCGGCGAGGCGATGGCGCGCAGCACCAGGAACACCACGAAGGTGGCGATCACCAGAATCGCCAGATTGACCGCCGCGGCGCCCACTTCCTGCAGGTTCACCTCACTGGCCACGGCGTCGTCGGCCTGCGCTTGGCCGGCGCCCACCAGGCCGCCCACGGCGGCCCCGAGCGCCGCGAACTGCTCGCCCATGTTGGCGGCCAGATTCCCGGTGGTGGCGGCCATGCGGCGGGCGAACGACACCTCTTCGGGCTGTTGGTCGCTGGGGGACTCCGCGGCGATCTGTTCCGCGGGGACCGTGCCTTCCTCGTCAACGCTGGCGCGGGCGGCCTGCAGGGCCCGCAGCTCCTCGATCAACGCGTTGCGCGAGGCGTCGTCTTCGATCAGGTCCGCCAGGGTGCCGTAGGCGGGATCGCTGTCCGCGCCCGCCTCCTGGGCCAAAGACGGTGCCGCCAGCAGCAGCATGACCAGGGATAACAGGCCGGCTAGGGCCGTGGACGTGAGACGGTGTAAAGGCACGCTCTCCTCCTTTTGAATCAGTGCGCAGGGCCACCGTACGCTAAAGGGTCGCACGGCATTAATGCGTGAAGACTACGACAAGACGGCGCTCGATTCGACGGCGCCGGCGGGGTTATAACAAGAAATCAACGAGATTGACCCAAACTACGCGGCAAACCGGTCAGGCGGCCAACGGCGTGGTTTGACTGTTACATCAAACGGTGTAAACGTTCTTCCCAAAGTGGATTCGACGAGAGACAGACGCATGGAACAGTGGCATCACCGTACCGTGATTCGGGACGGCATCAACCTGGCGACCCGGCGGCGGGGCAACCCGGACGGCCCGGCGGTGCTGTTCGTCCACGGCTACCCGGATAACGGCGACGTCTGGGACGCGGTGGCCGAAGCCCTCGGCGACGACTACCACCTGATCACCTATGACGTGCGCGGCGCCGGCGCCTCGTCCTCGCCGCGCGGCCGCCAGGCCTACCGCCTGGAAGAACTGCGCGACGATCTGTTCGCGGTGATCGATGCCCTGAGCCCGGGCCGGCCGGTGCACCTGGTGGGCCACGACTGGGGCTCGATCCAGGCCTGGGAAGCGGTCACCGAACCGGGGGCGGAAAAGCGCATCGCCTCCTACACCAGCCTGTCCGGGCCCTGCCTGGACCATGTCGGGCACAGCATGCGCGGCACCGGCGCCGCCGATCTGACGGCCAGCCTGCGGCAACTGGCGAAGAGCTGGTACATCGGCGCTTTTCATATCCCCGCCCTGGCGCCGATGGCCTGGAAGCTGGGCCTCGGTGACGCCTGGCCCGACCTGTTGCGGCGCACCGAAGGCCTGAGCGCGCCGGTCAGCGCCACCCAGACCCGGGACGGCGCCCAGGGCGTGGCGCTCTACCGGGCCAACATGCTGCCGCGCCTGCTGCACCCCCGGGAGCGGCGCACCACGGTGCCGGTGCAGCTGCTGGTGGCGCGCCGCGACCGCTATGTGGGCCCGGCGCTGCTGGACAGCGTGCCGCCCTGGACCGGCCAGTTGTGGCGCCGGGAACTGAACACCGGCCACTGGGGCCCGTTGCTGGGCCACGCACCGCTGACCGCCCGCTATCTGAAAGCCTTTATCGATCATATTGAAGGGGCGCCGGCGGACGCGGCCCTGCAGCGGGCCCGGGTGACCGCCGNNGACGGNCCGGACAGCGGCAAGCTGGTGGTGATCACCGGCGCCGGTTCCGGCATCGGCGAGCAAACGGCGCTNGCGTTCGGCGCCCGGGGCGCCACCGTGCTGTGCACCGACATTGATCCGGATTCCGCCGCGCGCACCGCGGGCAAAATCCAGGACGCCGGCGGCCAGGCCCTGAGCCGCAAGACCGACGTCAGCAACAGCCGCTCCATGGAGGCGCTGGCGCGCTACGTGGACAAGGAGCTGGGCGCCCCGGACGTGGTNGTCAANAACGCCGGNATCGGCCTGGCCGGCCCGCTGCTGGACACCACCGTGCAGGACTGGAAGCAGGTGCTGGACGTGAACCTGTGGGGCGTGATCCACGGCTGCCGGCTGTTCGCCCGGCAGATGGTGGACCAGGCCAAGAGCGGCCATATCGTCAACGTNTCNTCGGCGTCCGCCTATCTGCCNTCCCGGGCGCTGCCGGCCTACGCCACCAGCAAATCCGCGGTGCTGATGCTCACCGAGTGCCTGCGCGCGGAACTGGCGGACCAGGGCATCGGTGTGTCGGCGATCTGCCCCGGCATCATTGATACACCGATCACCGGCCGGGCCCGCTTCGTCGGTGTCGACGACGACGANCAGAGCCGCCGCCGCGACGCCGCCCANCGGCTTTACCACAAGCGCGGCTTCACCGCCGACCGGGTGGCCCGCGCCATCGTCGACGCGGTGCAGGGCAANCGCGCCGANGTGCCGGTGAGCGTGGAGGCCAGCGGCATGCGTCTGATCGGCCGCTGGGCACCGGGCTTGGCGCGCCGCCTGGCCCGCCTGGACGTGGCGCCATGACGATGGCGTCCCGGATGCATGGCACCGGGCCGGCAACCGGTCTATCATCGCGCTCATGAGTTCTTCACGGAAATCCCCGGCGGCGATTCTACGCCGCCTCAAGCAAAGCGCGCCCGACGGTAAAGGCGAACTTCCGGAGCTGGAAAAGCGCCAGGAGTTCACCATCGACCAGCTGGCCCGCGAAGCCGGCTCCACGGTGCGCAACGTGCGCGCCTACCAGGACCGGGGCCTGCTGCCGCCGCCGGAAAAGCGCGGCCGCACCGGCATTTACACCGATGTGCATCTGGCCCGCCTGAAGATCATCGGCGCGCTGCTGGAGCGCGGCTACACGCTCAACAACATCCGCGATCTGCTCAGCGCCTGGGAACAGGGCCGCGACCTGAACGACATTCTCGGCCTGGAAGTGGCGGTGACCTCCTGGCAGAACCCGGAGGTGCCCTCCTACAAGGATTATCAGGATCTGATCGACGATTTCGGCGAGGACATCACCCCGGAGGTGATGACCAAGGCGGTGTCGCTGGGCTATATGATCCCCGAAGGCATGCGCCTGCGCGTGCCCTACCCGCGCATCTACAACGCCGGCAAGGAGCTGGTGGAAAACGGCGTGCCCCTGGACGCGGTGCTCACCCATGTGCGGCTGGTGCGCCAGGAAGTGGACAAGCTCGCCGAGCGCTTTATCGACATGATCGTCGAGCACCTGGTGGACGAGAAGTACGGCCCCAACAGCCTGCCCGAAGGCGAGGACGTGGCGCGCCTGGCGGAATTCATCACCCGCATCCGCCCGCTCGCCGAGGCGGTGGTCAACGACGAGCTGGGCCGGGTGCTGGAGAAGAGCATCAACAAGGTGCTGGTGGACCGGCTCGAGAACGTGCTGGCGCATTTGGAAAAGCACCACTAGAACGAACACCCTCCCTCTCTGGAATCCCGCCAGCAAGCTTTGCTTGCCTTTCGCGGGCGGGGCCCGCCCCCACCGGGCCCGCGGTCAGGAATATTGAGCGATCACCCGGTCGCGGATCGAGGGCTTGATGTTGGCCCGGCTCATGTCGCCGTCGTAGTGCGCCACCACGCGGTGGTCCATCACCCGGAACCACAGCGGCGGTATCCACGCCAGCAGGATCATCGAGGCGTAGCCGCCGGGCAGCTGCGGTGATTCGTCGAAGTGCCGCAGGGCCTGGTAGCTGCGCGTCGGGTAGGCGTGGTGGTCGGAGTGGCGCTGCAGCTGATACAGAAAGATGTTGGTGACCCGGCGGTTGGAGTTCCAGGAGTGCTCCGGCCGGCACCGTTCGTAGCGTCCGCTTTCCTTCTTCTGCCGCAGCAGGCCGTAGTGCTCCAGGTAGTTCACCACCTCCAGCAACTGGAAACCGAACAGGCTCTGGATAATCAGGAACGGCAGCACCGCCCAGCCCAGCCAGACGATCAGCGCGCCCCATAACAGCACCGACAGGCCCCAGGCCTGCAGGTTGTCGTTGCGCCAGTGCCACACCGATTTGCCCTGGCGCTCCAGGCGCTGCTTTTCCAGGTGCCAGGCGGATTTCAGGCTGCCCAGCACGGTGCGCGGCAGAAACTCCCAGAAGGTTTCCCCGAAGCGGGACGAGGCCGGGTCCTCCGGCGTGGACACCCGCACATGGTGGCCGCGGTTGTGCTCGACGAAGAAGTGCCCGTAGAACACCGGCGCCAGCGCCAGTTTGGCCAGCCACTTCTCCAGGCGGTCGTTCTTGTGGCCCAGCTCGTGGCCGGTATTGATGGCGATGCCGGTGGCGCAGCCGGTGGAGATCGCCAGCCCCAGGTAGCTGTACCAGGGCAGGGCCCAGGTGCCGGCCACCCAGGCGGCGTAGACGAAAGCGCCGTAGAGCATCGGCACGGAAATATAGACCGCATAGCGGTAATAGCGGTCGTTCTCCAGCTCGCTGACCCGGTCTTCCGGCGGGTTGGCGGTTTCCTCGCCGAGGATCACGTCGAACAGGGGAATCACCCCGAACACGAACAGAAACCCGAACCACCACATCACCGGCCAGCCGGTGAGCTGGACCATCTGCACCGCGCCCACCGGCAACAGCATGGTGAGGGTGCTCAGTAACCACCAATAACGGCGGGTGTCCCGCCATTCCGTATTCATCGCCGCCGTATTCATGTTGTTATCCTCCTGGCCGGCCTCTGGTTATTTCATCATCAAACCCGCCATTGAACACTGTCAATATGAAAGCCGTTGCTTTTTAACCGGCGGGTAGCATTTCGCTGGCTTTTTGTAGCTTCGCCTCCCGCGACTTGAACCATCGTGCCAATCTGGCGATGAACCCCTACACCCCATAAAACAATAACCGGGAGGCGGTATGATTCATCGACTGATGCTCAGCGTGTTGCTGGCCCTTTTTCTCAGTGCCTGCGGAGGCGGCGGCGGCAGCAACGGCGGCGGCGCCCCCAGCCCCAATAACCCGGCGCCACCGCCGGAGCCGGAACCCGAAGAGCCCGCCCAGCCGACTCTGCCCGAGCAGCGCCCTTCCCAGGTCAGCGCGCCGTTCGCCGACTACGGCCGGGTGCTCAATGTGCTGCCGCCCGGCCAGGACGACAACGGCGGCCTGAGCAACCTGACCGCCGACATTCCCGGCCTCTCCGACCTGATCAGCACGCTGCTCGATGACCTGGTGGCGGAAACCGGCCTGGTGCCGGCGCTCAGTAAAGAGCCGCACTTCGACGACCAGCTGGACCTGTACGACGCGCTGGTGCGCAGCCCCGAAAACCTCACCGACGGCGAGCTCGGCGACTACTTCAAGGACGCGCCGCTGCTGGCACCGGACGCCGGCGACTGGGAAAGCGAGATCACGGTGAAGGCGGGCAACCGCAGCGTGGCGATCAAGCGCGACCGCTTCGGCGTGCCGCATATCTTCGGCGACAGCCGCCCCGACGCCCTGTTCGGCACCGGCTACGTGACCGCCGCCGACCGCCTGTTCCTGCTCGACGTGCTGCGCCGCGCCGGACGCGGCGAACTGTCGAAGTTCCTCGGCCCGGCGGACTTCTCCTTCGACCGGGACATCGCCGTGGACGCGCCCTACCGGGAGGAAGACCGCACCGAACAGATCGCCAACGCCATCGCCCGCTTCGGCGACGACGGCGCGCAGATCTACCAGGACGCCGTCCACTATGTGGCCGGCCTCAACAAGTACGTGGAAGACGTGCAAAGCGGCCTGCTCAAGGCACCCATCGAATACGTGGGCCTGGGCGTGCAACTGGAGCCCTTCGTGATCGAGGACGTGGTGGCCATCGCCACCCTGATCCAGGGCATCTTCGCCGGCGGCGGCGGCGGCGAGCACGACAACGTGCTGCTGCTTCAGGCGCTGCGCGAGCAGACCGGCTCCGACCAGGCCGCCTGTGAACTGTGGCGCGACCTGCGCCACGCCACCGACGGTGAATCCTCGGTGACCACCGAGCGGCGCTTCGCCACCCAGTCACCGCCGGAGATCGACGAGAGCCTGTGCCCCCTGTCCGGCGAACTGGCCGGCCGCTTCCCGGGCGCGGTGCTGTTCGACGCCGGCTCCTTCCAGAGCTACCAGCCGCTGACCACCGAGCCCTGCGGCCGCCCGGGCCAGCCCACCTGCCCCACGGCAGTGGGTAATGTGCCGGCCCTGCCGGGCACCGGCGCCGTGGGCGGCTTGCTGGACGCGGTCGGTGAATTGCTCGGCGGCCTGCTGTCACTGGCGTCGTCCGACCTGCCGGACGGCGAACCGACCCTGGCGGCCCGCTTGGCGCGGGTCACCATCGAGTTCGACAAACTGTGGCGCGACACCCCCGAGCCCACCGCCCTGCCCGGCGAGCTGAGCGATGCCCAGCGGCTCGCGGTGCGCGAGCGGGTGGGCCAGCTGGCCAAAGGCGTGGCGGGCCTGCGCGACGGCTTCCCCAACGCCATCTCCAACGCCCTGCTGCTCAACGGCGAACACAGCGCCAGCGGCCGGCCGCTGGCGGTATTCGGCCCGCAAACCAGTTACTTCGTGCCCCAGTTGCTGCTGGAAATGTCGGTGCACGGCGGCGACATCAACAGCCGCGGCATGACCTTCACCGGCCTGCCCTATGTGGTGATCGGGCGCGGCCCGGATTTCGCCTGGAGCGCCACCTCCGGCAGCTCGGACCTCACCGACGTGCGCGTGGTGCGCCNNTGCCAGCCCNCCGAGGCGCCGGCCCACGGCGAAGGCGGCTACCAGGTGGGCGGCCAGTGCCGGCCCTTCGATGTGATCGACGAGACCTGGGCGGCGCGCTGGAACCTGGCGGTGCCCACCGACGACCCGGCCACCATCGGCCAGAACGTGGCGGTGCAGCGCCGCGTGATCCGCACCGCCGAGTACGGCCCGGTGATCGGCTTCGCCNCCGTGGNCGGCCAGCCGGTGGCGCTGACCCGCCAGCGCAGCACCTATTTCGCNGANCTGGATACNGCGCTGCCGTTCCTGCAGGCGACCCGCAACGANGTCCACGACGTGCGCAGCTTCCAGGAGGTGTTCAACAACACCACCGGCAGTTTCAACTGGTTCTACATCGACGACCGCGANATCGCCTTNTTCCATTCCGGCCTCTATCCGCGCCGNGCCGCCGGGGTACACCCGGAGCTGCCCAGCTGGGGCAACGGCCAGTTCGACTGGCNGGGCTTCATCGACCTGGAGGCGCACCCCAACGACGCCAACCCGGAGCGCGGCTACCTGGCCAGCTGGAACAACCGCCCGGCCCGCGACTGGTGGGCCGCCGACGCCAACGCCACCTACAGCTCCGCCCACCGCAACGACATGCTCGACGTGCGCCTGCGGGATCTGGTGCAACAGGGCAACGTGACCCGCGCCAACATGGTGGAGGCCATGGGCGACGCGGCGGTGGTCGATCTGCGCGGCCAGGAGGTGCTGCCCAAGGCCCTGGCGCTGCTGCAAAGCACGCCGGTCACCGGCGACGAGGCCTCGGTGGTGGAGATGATGCAGGCCTGGGTGGACGGCGGCGCCTACCGGCGCGACCGGGACGGCGACGGCGAATACGACGCCCAGGCGGAAGTGGCGCTGATGGACGCCTGGTACACCCGCATGATCGAGACGCTGCTGCCGCAGGTCACCGCTCTGGAAGACACGACGGCCGGCAATGTGTCGCTGGTGGGCCGCGACAATGCGCCCGGCGCCGGCGGCTCGGCCTACCAGAACGGCTACTACGGCTACCTGGAGCGGGTGCTGGAACAGGCCCTGGGCAACAGCGCACGGCCCTACCAGCGGTTGCGCTGCGCGGACAGCGACCGCGCCGAGGTCTGCCGCGCCGCCCTGGCGGAAAGCCTGACGCTGGCCCTGGACGATCTCGGCGGCCTGGCGAACAGGGACAACTGGGACGTGGACGAAAGCCTGGACGCCATCCAGCACCGCGCCATCGGGCTCTCCTCGGTGCCGGCGATCCACTGGCAGAACCGCCCCACCTTCCAGCAGGTGGTGGAGTTCACCAACCACCGCTGAGCCCCGAGAAACAAAGGATGGTGGGAGCGGGCCTTGCCCGCGAAAGGGAGCGAAGCTCCCGGCAGGATTCCAGAGACGCTGTTGGTACGCGTTAGAAAAGTCTCTGGGATCCTACCGGCCGGCTTCGCCGGCCTTTCGCGGGCTAGGCCCGCTCCTACAAAGACCGCTTCGTAGAAAGGTTGGGACGGTGTTACGTCTCGTGGCGGGAGAGTACTCTTTCACCATTAATAACCCGTGGAGCGATGGCTATGCGTTGGATGATCTACGGTGCCAATGGCTACACCGGCGAGCTGATCGCCCGCAATGCCCGTGGCCAGGGACTGAAGCCGATCCTGGCCGGCCGCCGGGAGGCCAAGGTGGCGCCGCTCGCCGAGCAGGAGGGGCTTGAGTACCGGGTGTTTTCCCTGGACGACCCGGACACCCTGGCGGACGAGCTGGCCGACGTGGATCTGGTGCTGCACTGCGCCGGCCCGTTTTCGCGCACCAGCCGGGCGATGCTGGAAGGTTGTCTCAAGGCGCGCACCCACTATCTGGACATCACCGGCGAAGTGGCGGTGTTCGAGCATGTGTTCGCCCAGGCGGCGCGCGTCGAGCAGGCCGGCATCATCGCCTGCCCGGGGGTCGGTTTCGATGTGATTCCCACCGATTGCGTGGCCGCCCGCCTCAAGGAAGCCCTGCCCGATGCCCGCGAGCTGTCGCTGGGCTTCTCCACTCGCTCGGGCCTGTCCCCCGGCACCGCCAAAACCCTTGTGGAAGGCCTCGCCGACGGCGGCCGCGCCCGTATCAAGGGGCAACTCGCCGAGGTACCGCTGGGCTGGAAGGTACGGCGCATTGATTTCGGCGCCGGCCCGCAGTGGGCCATGACCATCCCCTGGGGCGACGTGACCACCGCCTNGCAGAGCACCGGGATTGAAAACATTCAGGTGTTCGTGCCGGCGCCGCGCTGGCTGATCTGGGCCGCCAAGGCCGGCAACGTGACCCGACCGCTGATGTCGCTGCCGGTGATTCAAGGCTATTTAAAGTCCCTGGTGGACCGTCGCGTGAAAGGGCCGGACGAGCAAACCCGCGCCCGCCTGACCACCCACGTCTGGGGCGAGGCGCGTAACGGCGCCGGCGAACAGCGGGTGATCCGGCTGCGCACCGCCAATGGCTACGCGCTGACCGTGGACGGCGCCCTGGCGGTGCGGCGCTTTATCGAGGAACAGGCACCGGCCCCCGGCTGCTATACGCCCTCGAAACTCTGCGGCGCTCAACTGGTGGAGGAGCTGCCGGGATCCGGGCACNTCGAAGTAAGTGAGTGCTGACACTCGTCGGCCATGATGCACACCGCTTATGCCGTTCGATGATTCTTATGCATTTGTTTAATTGACGGGCCGGCGTTAGCGTGTCCGTTTCACTGAGCTATTTTTATAACAGGCACTATTCGGGAGATAAGCATGCGCGCCATTCTCTGCAAGGAACTGGGGCCGGCGGACAAGCTGGTGATCGAGGACGTACCGTCACCCCAGGTGAGCGGTGACGGGGTCAAAGTGAAAGTGAAGGCGGCCGGCCTGAACTTTCCCGACACCCTGATTATTGAAGGCAAGTACCAGATCAAACCGGAGCTGCCGTTCTCACCGGGCGGCGAAATGGCCGGCGAGATCATCGAGGTGGGTCCGGACGTGAAAAACCTGAAGCCCGGCATGCGGGTGATGGGCCTGACCGGCTACGGCTCCTTCGCCGAGGAGATGGTGATCGGCGAAAGCCGCGTGATCCCGGTGCCCGACGGCATGAAGGACGAAACCGCCGCCGCCTTCAGCATGGTCTACGGCACCAGCTATCACGCCCTCAAGCAGCGCGCCAACATTCAGCCCGGCGAGACCCTGCTGGTGCTGGGCGCCAGCGGCGGCGTGGGCCTGGCCGCGGTGGAGCTGGGCAAGGCCATGGGCGCCAAGGTGATCGCCGCCGCCAGCAGCGACGACAAGCTGCAGGTGGCCAAGGAAGCCGGCGCCGACGACCTGATCAACTACACCGACGAAGACCTCAAGGAAGCGCTCAAGAGCCGCTACCCGCAGGGCATCGACGTGATCTACGACCCGGTGGGCGACCGCTTCACCGAGCCGGCGTTGCGCAACATGGCCTGGAACGGCCGCTTCCTGATCGTCGGCTTCGCCGCCGGCGAGATTCCCAAGATCCCCGCCAACCTGACCCTGCTCAAGGGCTGCAGCGTGGTGGGCGTGTTCTGGGGCGCCTTCACCGCCAAGGAGCCGAAAGCGCACATCCAGAACGTGAAGGAACTGATGCAGCTGTTCGCCGAAGGCAAGATCAACCCGCGCGTCAGCGAGGTGTTCCCCTTCGAGCAGTACGAAGACGCCCTGGCGGCGCTGAGCTCGCGCCGCGCCAAGGGCAAGGTGGTTCTCAAGGTCAGCGACTAAGTCGCTGCCGGAGCCCCGCCACTCTGGTCGATGATCTTGCCGGGCGCGCCCTCCAGCAGGGCCGCCCGCAGATCATCGGGCACCGTGGTTTTCTCGAACGGTTCGGTGGTCATCAGCACATAGACCACTTCCGCCCGGCACAGTGTGGTGCCGTCTTCCGCCTTCACCAGTTCGTGTTCCAGCGTGAACGAGCTGTTGCCTACCTTGAGCGTGCGCACGTGCACGTCGATGACATCGTCGAAGCGCGCCGGCGCCTGCCATTCCAGGGTCATTTTCACCACCTGGTTGTCCAGCCCCCGGGCCAGCAACGCCTTGTAGTCCCGCCCCAGGGAGCGCATGAACTCGGTCATCGCCAGGTCCACGTAGTCCGCGTAGCGGGCATTGAACACCACCAGTTGGGCGTCGCATTCGTTGTAGCGGACCCGGAAACGGAAGCGGAAGCGCTCGCTCATGAAAACTCCTATTCAAGTTGTTCGGGCATGCCCGCGCGGCGCCGTTCCGCGAGCCACTGGCTGCGCGTGATGGCGGCGTCCTCGCCGGACATGCGGCTGATAATCTCAAAGAAATTCTGCCGGTACTCGTCTTTCATGACCTGGTCACGGGCCTTGATGCGCACGGCGTAGACACTTTGCACGTTCTGGTGATCAAAGGCACGCCACTGCTGTTGGTCCTTGAGCAGCGTGTAGCTGTGGCCCTCCAGGGCACGCCGCACGTTGCCGGAGGCGAAGCTGCCGGCCCGTTCCACCGCCTCTTTCCACTGATACACAATGCTGTAGGCGGATGCCGCCGAGGTGGAGGGGCGGGTACGGTAGCGCTGGGAGAATTCTTCCACGAACTGCTGGCCGCGCTCAAAGCCGTATTCGTAGGGTACGTTCCAGGTCCAGGGCGCGGCGCCGATCACGCCGGCCATGATGAAGGGCCCGGTCTGCTCGACCATGCTGAGGGTGAGATTGGGCACCACGATCTGCATCCGTTCGGGCAGCTTTTTCTGCTGGGCGATGGTCATGCCGCGCACCATCTGCTCGCCGAACAACACCATCACCAGGACGTCCGCGTCGCTGTCCGCCGCCGCCTGCATGGCTTCTTCGATTTCGTGGTAGCGGCCGCCGGGGAACGGCACCAGCACCGAGCCGTGGCGCTCGCCGTCCTTGGTGTCGGTGAACTCCCGCATGGAGGCTTCGGTGGTGTGGCCCCAGGTGTAGTCGGCGGTGACGTAGAAGTACTTCTTGTCCTGGTACTCGCGCTTGAGGTAGTCGCCCAGCACCCGCGCCGCCATCCAGGCGTTGTAGCACTCGCGGAACATGCCCAGGTGGCCGTCCTTGCCGGTGGTATCGTTGGAATAGGTGAGCGTGCCGAAGTAGAGCAGGTCGTGCTTGCGCGCCTGCTTGCTGGCGGCGATGGCGACGCCGCTGGACGAGCCGCCGAACAGCATGGCCGCGCCNTCGGCGGCGAGCTCATCCACATTGCGCCGGGAGCGCTCCGCCTGGGAGGCGGAATCCCGTTCGATCAGTTCCAGCGGCCGGCCGCGCACGCCGCCGGCGGCGTTGATTTCATCAATGGCCATCAGGGCGCCGCGCTTTTGCATCAGCCCCTCTTCACTGTATTCACCGGTGTGCGGGTAGTTAAGGCCCAGCTTCACCGGCGTGGCCGCGTGCGCGGCGCTCGCCAGCAAGCAGGCGGCAACGATACCCAAGCTTTTTTTGAGTCCCATGGCGGTTCCCCAGAATTGTTGTTATGTGCTTGTGGCCGCGGTGACAGCGGACCCGCAGGCCTCTTACGAGACAACTAGCACGCCCCCTGAAAACGGTGTTATTAGCCTTTGGTCGAGCGGACGCCGGCGGAGCGTGACCGGTCAGTATTGAGCCCGGGCATACCGGAGAGTATGCTTCCTGGCCAAATTTAAAACAAAATTCCACTTTAACGGAATTCCAGCTAATCGGGAGAGACCCATGACCGCGGTAAGTGAAGCGATGCCCGTCTACGCACCAGAAATGGACGCGGAGGCCTTTGTATCCGTGCCCGAACGCCTGCAGCAGCTGGCGGCGGCCCAGCCGGACAAACCGGCGGTGTACGACGAAACCGGCATGCTCACCTGGCGTCAGTTCGTGGATAACGTGAACCGGGTCGCCAACCGCCTGCGCGCCGCCGGTCTGCAGCGCGGCGAGACCGTGGCCGGCCTGTCCGAGAACAGCGCCCGCTACCTGACCCTGTTCATGGGCACCCTCACCGCCGGCGGCTGCATGGTGCCGCTGTCCGGCATGGCCGCCGGCGAGACCCTGGCGCTGATGGTCAACGACTGCGACGCGCGTTTTCTGTTCGTGTCCGCCAAGCACCGCGACCTGATCGAGCCGCTGCTCGACGGGCTCGACAATATCGATGAGAGCACCCGTATCAGCCTGGATTTCCAGACCGACGGCTGGCTGGCCTTCGAGGACTGGCTGGGCGACCCGGCCACGGACGCGCCGGACCACACGCCGTCGCTGGACGACCCGTTCAACATCATCTACAGCTCCGGCACCACCGGGGTGCCCAAGGGCATTCTCCACGATCACCGCCTGCGCGCCCGTCAGCTGGAGCGCGTGGCGGCCCTGGGCTACGACGAGACGGCGGTGAACCTGGTGTCCACGCCGCTGTACTCCAACACCACCCTGGTGTCGGTGCTGCCCACCCTGTTCGGCGGCGGCACCATCGTCAGCATGGCCAAGTTCGACGCCCATCGCTTCCTGGAGCTGGCCGAGCAGCACCGCGTCACCCACGCCATGCTGGTGCCGGTGCAGTACCAGCGCATTCTCGCCGAACCGGATTTCGACCGCTTCGACCTGAGCAGCTTCAAGGTGAAGTTCTCCACCAGCGCGCCGCTGCGCGCCCACGTGATCGCCGACGCCATGGCGCGCTGGCCGGGCAACATTCTGGAGTTCTACGGCCTCACCGAGGGCGGCGTGACCACCACCCTGAACTGCGCCGAGAACCCCACCAAATGGGCCACCGTGGGCAAGGCCAGCCCGGGCTGCGAGCTGCGCATTATCGGCGAGGACCTGAAAGAGCTGCCCGCCGGCGAGATCGGCGAGATCGTAGGCCGCAGCGGCGCCATGATGCGCGGCTACTACAAGCGTGAAGACAAGACCAGCGAGCTGCTGTGGACCAGCCCCGAGGGCGAGGTGTTTTACCGCACCGGCGACATGGGACGCCTGGACGAGGACGGCTTCCTGTCGGTGCTCGACCGCCGCAAGGACATGATCATTTCCGGCGGCTTCAACGTCTACGCGGAGGACCTGGAGAAGGTGCTGCTCAAGGACGACGACGTGGTGGACGCGGCGGTGATCGCGGTCCCCAGCGAGCAGTGGGGGGAAACGCCCCTGGGCCTGGTGGTGCTGCGCGAGGGCGCCGAGGGCGACCTGGAGGCGATCCGCGAGCGGGCCAACCAGCAACTGGGCAAGGGGCAGCGTTTGTCCGGCCTGGAGCGCCGCGACGAGCTGCCGCGCAGTACCATCGGCAAGATCCTCAAGCGCGAGCTGCGCGACCCGTACTGGAAGGATTTGGAGCAGAGCAAGCGGGACTGAGCGCGCCCGCGCTCACCCGCGCTACAGCAGGTTCTCGATCGGCAGCAGCGCGCACAGTTGCGACGCCAGCCGCCGCAACGGACTGACCCGGGGTTCGCTTCGGTACTGAACCGGGCCCCGCTCGTCGCCGGCGCCCCATAGCAGCCCCTGGTCGTCACTCGTGACCCGGTAGCTGTTCTGGGGCGCCATCCCTTCCTCCACGAACGCCGCCACCTCGCCGGCCAGCGCTTCGCTGTCCACGTAGTAGCCCATCTCCGTGTTCACGTTCACCGAGCGCGGGTCCAGGTTGAACGAGCCCACGAACAGCTCCTTGCGGTCGAGCACCATGGCTTTGGTGTGCAGGCTGGACTTGGAGCGGCCCCGGCCGCGCAACAGCCGGGCGTGGTGGCGGCGGGCGCGGGCGTTGGCCTGCAGCTCGTGGACCTCGACGCCGCCGCGCAGCAGCGCCGGGCGGTAGCGGGCGTAGGCGGCGTGGGCGGCGATCACGTCGTTGGTGGCCAGGCTGTTGGTGAGCAGCGCCACCCGGCAGCCGTTGCGGTGCATGTCGGCCAGGGCGGCGGTGAATTCGTCCCCGGGGATAAAGTAGCTGGCCTCGATCAGGATCTCGTTCAGGGAGCGCTGCCCGAGCAGCCGGCCGAGCTGGTCGCCCATCAGGCGCTGGGTGGCGCCCTTGGCCTTGTCCGGCGGATCGAACAGCAGCGCGGCCGGCGCCTGAATCTGTCGTCGGTCGGCGGCGCCGAGAACGTCTTCGAAATGGGCGACATCCTGTTCGTAACGGTAGGGAAAACCGTCCAGGCTTTTACGCCACGCCACCAGCCGCTGCCACAACCGGTCGGCGTGGACCCGCGAGCGGCGGCGCAGGGAGCGCAGGCGCACGCAGACGTCGCTGTCCCAGTAGGCGTCGAAGGCGGCGCGGGTTTCCGCCACGATCGGCCCCCGGGCGTAGATGTCCAGGTCGCGGAAGTTGGCCTCCGGGTGGACACCGAAGTAGTGCTCGGACAGGTTGCGGCCGCCGACGATGGCCCGCTCGCCGTCCACGATCCAGGCCTTGTTGTGCATCCGGTGGTTCAGCCTGGGGGCGTGATAGAGCCACTGAATAAAGTGCTTGTAGCGGCCCCGGAACGGGTTGAACAGCCGGATTTCCACGTTCGGGTGCGCGTTCAGCGCCGCCCATTTCACATCCCGGCCGAGCTGGTTGGCGTGGTCGAGCAGCAGCCGCACCTTGACGCCCCGGCGGGCCGCTTCCAGGGCCCGGTAGACCAGCAGCTTGCCGATCCGGTCGTCCTCCCAGACGTAGTACTGCAGGTCCAGGGTGCGCTGGGCCAGCCGCGCGGTGGCGGCGCGCAGCACGAAGGCTTCCTCGCTGTCCGCGACCAGACAAAAGTGAGAGTTCTCGACATTCTGGCGGGGGGCACCGTGCCCGTGCCCCTGGGCTTGCTCACTCATCAACGCTTGAGGTTATCGCGGATTTCGCGCAGCAGCAGAATGTCTTCCGGCACCTCGGGGGTGGGCGGCGGCTCCACCGGGGCGGCCTGTTCTTCCTTGCGCTTGACCCGGTTGAGCCCGCGCACCAGGAAGAACACCGCCCAGGCGACGATCAGGAAGCTGATCACGTTGTTGATAAATACGCCGTAGTTGAGCGTCACCGCGCCCGCCGCCTGGGCGTCGGCCAGGGTGGCGAAGGGCCCGTCGCCCTTGAGCACCAGGAACAAATCGACGAAATCCACGTCCGCCAGGAGCAGCCCCACCGGCGGCATGATCACGTCGGACACCAGGCTCTTGGCGATGGTGCCGAAGGCGCCGCCGATAATGATCCCCACGGCCATATCGACCACATTGCCGCGCACGGCGAATTCACGGAATTCCTTGATCATGCTCATCGTCATCGCTCCCTTTATGCCGGACCGGTCCCGGCTGGAAGTATGGTAGCCCGGATGCGCGCCGCGGCGAAACGGTTAGCGGCGTTGTCGCCATCCACACGGTGGGCGGCGCACAATCACGGGAGTGGCGGGCCGTGCCGACCGGGAGGCCGAGTAACATTCTCTCTCCGGATGCATCCAAGGTTCGCTAAAGGAGGCAACTATGATGCGCGTATTGGTATTTCTAATGATGTTGGTGGCCGGCCCGGCCATGGCCGCCCAGGCCAGCGCCGTGTTCGCCGGCGGCTGCTTCTGGTGTACCGAAGCGGATTTCGAAAAGCTGGACGGCGTGTCCGAAGCGATCAGCGGCTACGCCGGCGGCGAAGAGGTGGACCCCACCTACCAGCAGGTGGCCGGTGGGCAAACCGGCCACACCGAGGTGGTGAAGGTGCTCTACGACCCGGAGGTGGTGAGCTACGAGAACCTGCTCGCCTGGTTCTGGAAGCACATCGACCCGACCGACCCGGACGGCCAGTTTATTGACCAGGGCTCGCAGTACCGCAGCGCGATCTTCTACCAGAACGACGAGGAGCGTGCGCTGGCGGAAGCGTCCAAAAAGGCCCTCGATGAGAGCGGCCGTTTCGATAAGGAGGTGGTCACCGAGATCGTGCCGTTGAAGGCGTTTTACGAAGCCGAGGACTACCACCAGGACTATTACAAGAAGAGTGCCCTGCGCTATAAGTTCTATCGCTACAACTCAGGCCGTGATCAGTTTCTGGAGAAGCACTGGGAAGACCCGGACGCACGCCCCTGGCTGAGCGCCTCGGTGGAGGAAGAAGAGGAACAGGAAGAGCTGGATCTGGGTGCGCCCTGGGAAGGTCCGGAGAAGTTCAAGCGCCCCTCCGATGAGGTGCTCAAGAAGGCGCTGCCGGAGATCGCCTTTCAGGTGACGCGTGACGACGCCACCGAGCGGGCGTTCAAGAACCCGTATCACGACCTGAAGAAAGAAGGCATCTATGTGGACGTGATCAGCGGCGAGCCGTTGTTCTCCTCCACGGACAAGTACGATTCCGGCACCGGCTGGCCGAGCTTCACCCGGCCCATCGACGACCGCTTCGTGACCACCCGCGAAGACAACAGTCTGTGGTGGGCCAGCCGCACCGAGGTGCGCAGCCGCTACGCGGATTCGCACCTGGGCCATGTGTTCGACGACGGGCCGGCGCCCACCGGCCAGCGCTGGTGCATGAACTCCGCCGCCATGGAGTTCATCCCCCGCGAGAAGATGGAAGAGCTCGGCTACGGGGAGTATCTGTCCCTGTTCGAAGACTAGGGCCGGTTACTCCACGGTGACCGATTTGGCGAGGTTGCGCGGCTGATCCACATCGGTGCCGCGCAGCACCGCCACGTGGTAGCTGAGCAGTTGCAGCGGCACGGTGTAGACGATCGGCGCGATGCTTTCCGGCACCGCGGGCATGTTCAGCACATGGATGCCCTCGCCCTCTTTAACGTGGGCGTTCTTGTCGGCGAACACATAGAGTTCGCCGCCCCGGGCGCGCACTTCCTGCAGGTTCGACTTCAGCTTTTCCAGCAGCTGGTCGTTGGGCGCCACCGCCACCACCGGCATTTCCTTATCCACCAGGGCCAGCGGGCCGTGTTTGAGCTCCCCGGCCGGGTAGGCCTCGGCGTGGATATAGGAGATTTCCTTGAGCTTGAGCGCCCCTTCCATGGCCACCGGGAAGTGCACGCCGCGGCCCAGGAACAGGGTGTGGTGTTTTTCCACGAAGGCGCGGGACAGGGTTTCGATGGGCTTGTCCAGGGCCGCCGCCTGCTCCAGGAGATTGGGCAGCTGGCGCAGTTCGGACAGGATCGTTTCGATCTGGTCGTCGCCCAGGCCCTTACGGCGGCCCAGGGCCAGCACCAGCATCATCAGCCCGGTGAGCTGGGTGGTGAACGCCTTGGTGGACGCCACGCCGATTTCCGGCCCGGCCTTGGTGAGAAACACCAGCTCGGACTCGCGCACCAGCGAGGAACCGTCCACGTTGCAGATCGCCAGGCGACCGACGTAATCCTTGCCGCCGGTGTCGCGTAGCGCGGCCAGGGTATCGGCGGTTTCACCACTCTGTGAAATGGTGACGAACAGGGTGCCTTCCGGCACCACGTGCCGGCGATAGCGGAATTCACTGGCCACTTCCACCTGGCAGGGAATGCCCGCCATGGCTTCCAGCCAGTAACGGGCCACCATGCCGGCGTGGTAGCTGGTGCCGCAGGCGACAATTTGCACCGTGCGTACCCGGTCGAAGATGGCGGCGGCGCTGTCGCCGAAGGCGGCGCTCACCGCATCGGGCGAATCGATACGTCCTTCCAGGGTGCGCTGGATGGCGGCGGGCTGCTCGAAGATTTCCTTCTGCATGTAGTGCCGGTACGGCCCTTTGTCGGCGTCCTCGTGGGTGCCGTCCAGTTCGTGGACGGTACGCTCCGCCGGCTCACCGTCGGCGTCGGTGATGGTGACGGCGTCCACGGTGACGTCCACCAGATCGCCCTCTTCAAGAAAGATGAAGCGGTTGGTCACCGGCAACAGGGCCAGCTGATCGGAGGCCACGTAGTTTTCGTCGATGCCCAGGCCCACCACCAGCGGCGAACCGGAGCGCACCGCCACCAGCCGGTCGGGTTCATTCTGGTCGATCACGCCCAGCGCATAGGCGCCGTGCAGACGCGCCACGCTGGCGCGTACCGCGGCCACCAGATTGCCGGTGTCCTTGAGGGCGCGGTGGATCAGGTGGGCGATCACCTCGGTGTCGGTCTGCGAGGTGAAGGCGTAACCGTCGGCTTCCAGTTCGTCCTTGAGTTCCTGGAAGTTCTCGATNATGCCGTTNTGCACCACCGCCAGCCCGTTNCCGGACATATGCGGGTGGGCGTTGTCCTCGGACGGACGGCCATGGGTGGCCCAGCGCGTGTGTGCGATACCCAGGAAGCCGGCGCTGTTCTGCTCGCGCACCGCCGCTTCCAGCGCCGCCACCTTGCCCTGGCGACGCACGCGGAGCAGGCCCTGGTCGTTGAGCAGGGCCACGCCCGCACTGTCGTAGCCCCGATATTCCAGGCGCTTCAGGCCGGTGATCAGGATGTTGCTGACATTACGATGGGCAATGGCGCCGACGATTCCACACATGTGCTTTTCCTTTTTGTCCGTTCCGTGCCTATTTCTTTTCCGGCCGCGACCAGTTCTGAATGTTGCGCTGCTGGCCACGGGCCACCGCCAGGCCCTGGTCGGGCACGTCCTTGGTCACCACGCTGCCGGCGCCCACGGTGGCATTCTCGCCGATGGTGACCGGCGCCACCAGCGACGAATTGGAACCGATAAAGGCACCGTCCTTCATCACCGTCTGGAACTTGTTCACGCCATCGTAGTTGCAGGTAATGGTGCCGGCGCCCACGTTGACGCCCTTGCCGATACGGCTGTCGCCAATGTAAGTGAGGTGGTTCACTTTCGAGCCCTCGCCCACATAGGCTTTCTTGGTCTCCACGAAGTTGCCGACCTTGGCCCGGGCGGCCAGCTCGGTGCCCGGACGCAGACGGGCGAACGGACCCACCTGACACTCTTCACCGACCACCGCGCCGTCCACCACCGAGTTCGCCTCGATGTGGGTGCCGCTGCCGATGCGGGCGTTGCGGATCAAACAGTTCGGGCCCACGGTGACGCGGTCGCCGATCACCACGTCGCCCACCAGCACGGTGTTGATGTCGAGGGTGACGTCCTGGCCGCACTGCAGATTTCCACGGATATCCAGGCGGGCGGGATCGAGCAGGGTGACGCCGGCGCGCATCAGCGATTCCGCGCGGACCCGCTGATAGACCCGTTCCAGGCGCGCCAGCTGCACCCGGTCGTTGACGCCGTCCACTTCCCAGGCGTGGCCGGGCTGCTCGGTGACCACCTCCATGCCCGCGTCCACGGCCATGGCGATCAGGTCGGTGAGGTAGTATTCGCCCTGGGCGTTGCTGTTGGAGAGTCGCGGCAGGCTGTCGTTCAGGAAGCGGCGGGTGCAGGCGAGAATGCCGGTATTGATTTCGCGGACCGCTTTTTCGTCGTCGCTGGCGTCTTTCTGCTCCACCACCCGCCGTACCTTGCCGTCGCCGTCGCGAATCACACGGCCGTAGCCGGAGGGGTCATCCAGAGTCAGGGTCATCAGCGCCAGGCTCTGGTCGTCCACGCGGGCGACGAAGTCGCGCAGGGTCTGCGGCTGGATCAGAGGCACGTCGCCGTACAGCACCAGCACCACGTCTTCTTCCAGGTGCGGCAGGGCCTGCGCCACGGCGTGGCCGGTGCCGAGCTGTTCGGCCTGCTCCGCCCATTGCAGCCGCGAACCGGTCACCGCCTGGCGGACGGCATCGCCGCCGTGACCGTAAATCAGCACGGTGTTGTCCGGGTCGAGGGCGCCGGCGGCGTCCACCACGTGCTGCACCATGGGGCGCCCGGCAATCGGGTGGAGTACCTTGGGGAGATCCGATTTCATGCGGGTTCCCTTGCCCGCCGCGAGAATCACTACCGCCAGATTCATGCTCCGCTTCCTTGAGTTCTGTGGTGATAACAAAAAAAGGGCAGCTCAGAGCCACCCTTTTTTAATTCAGCTTGTACCGAAAGCCGGGCGTTACCGCTTGGCCATCTTCTTGATTTGCTCGATGGTACGCAAGCGCGCGGACGCTTCGGCCAGGGTGATGGCGGCGCGCGAGTAGTCCATGTCGGCGTTCTTGCCTTCCAGGGCTTCCTTGGCACGCTGCTTGGCTTCTTCCGCCTGGGCGCCGTCCATATCCTGGGCGCGCTCGGCGGTGTCCGCCAGCACGGTGACCAGTTTCGGCTGGACTTCCAGGAAGCCGCCGGAGACGTAGAACACTTCTTCGTCCCCGTTCTGCTTCTTCACGCGAACCGGGCCGGGCTTGAGCCGGGTGAGCAAGGGCGCGTGACCGGGCATGACACCCAGGTCCCCTTCCACACCGGCGGCCACTACCAGCTCGACCAGTCCGGAGAACAGCTGCTTTTCGGCACTAACGATATCGCAATGCACGGTCATCGCCATCTGTGTTCCTCCCCGGGCGGTTACTTGTCACCGCGTTTGTTGTAGGCCTCTACAACCTCGTCGATGGAGCCCTTCATGTAGAAGTCCTGCTCGGGGATGTGGTCATAATCACCGTTCAGGATACCCTGGAAGGAACGGATGGTGTCCTTCAGGGAGACGTATTTGCCCGGTGCGCCGGTGAATACTTCCGCCACGAAGAACGGCTGTGACAGGAAGCGTTCGATCTTACGCGCGCGGGATACGGTCAGCTTATCCTCTTCGGACAGCTCGTCCATACCCAGAATCGCGATGATGTCCTTGAGTTCCTTGTAGCCCTGCAGAACGGTCTGCACGCCACGGGCCGCCTCGTAGTGCTCCTGGCCNATCACCAGCGGATCCAGCTGGCGGGAGGTGGAGTCGAGCGGGTCGATCGCCGGGTAGATACCCTTGGAGGCGATGTCACGGCTCAGTACCACGGTGGCGTCCAGGTGGGCGAAGGTGGTCGCCGGGGACGGGTCGGTCAAGTCATCCGCGGGCACGTATACCGCCTGCACGGAGGTAATGGAACCGGTCTTGGTGGAGGTGATCCGTTCCTGCAGAACGCCCATCTCTTCCGCCAGGGTCGGCTGGTAACCCACCGCGGAGGGCATCCGGCCCAGCAGTGCCGATACNTCGGTACCCGCCAGGGTGTAACGGTAGATGTTATCCACGAAGAACAGAACGTCNCGGCCTTCGTCACGGAACTTCTCGGCCATGGTCAGACCGGTCAGCGCCACGCGCAGACGGTTNCCCGGCGGCTCGTTCATCTGGCCGTAGACCAGNGACACCTTGTCGAGAACGTTGGAGTCCTTCATCTCGTGGTAGAAGTCGTTACCCTCACGGGTACGCTCACCCACACCGGCGAACACGGAGAAACCGGAGTGCTCGATCGCGATGTTCCGGATCAGCTCCATCATGTTCACGGTTTTACCCACGCCGGCGCCGCCGAACAGGCCAACCTTACCGCCCTTGGCGAACGGGCAGACCAGGTCGATCACCTTGATGCCGGTTTCAAGCAGTTCGTTGGTGGCTGCCTGATCCGCGTAAGAGGGTGCCTCACGGTGAATGGACATGCGCTCTTCTTCACCGATCGGACCCGCTTCGTCGATCGGGCGACCGAGCACGTCCATGATCCGGCCCAGGGTCTTGGTGCCCACCGGCACCTGAATCGGTTCGCCGGTGTCGGTGACACCCAGGCCACGCTTCAGACCTTCAGTGGAGCCCATCGCGATGGTGCGCACCACGCCGTCACCCAACTGCTGCTGAACTTCCAGCGTGGTTTCGGTACCGTCCACGGTGAGAGCGTCATACACCTTTGGCACGTTTTCGCGCGGGAATTCGACGTCGATCACAGCACCGATGATCTGAACAATACGACCGCTACTCATGCTTGCATCCTCTTAACTTGCGTTTTCGCCGCGTGCTGTCTGAAACAGACACTAGACCGCGGCGGCACCACCAACGATTTCAGAAATTTCCTGGGTAATGGCCGCCTGGCGCGCCTTGTTGTACACCAGCTGGAGGTCATTAATGATCTCGCCGGCGTTGTCACTGGCCGCCTTCATGGCGACCATGCGCGCTGCCTGTTCACAGGCATTGTTCTCGACCACGCCNTGNTANACCTGGGATTCAATGAACCGGACCAGCAGCTCATCCAGGATTTCCTTAGGCTCAGGCTCGTAGATATAGTCCCAATGACGCTGAAACTCTTCGTCTTGCGAAGCTTCAAGCGGCAGCAACTGAATGCTTTTGGGTGACTGCGTCATGGTGTTCACGAACTCGTTGTACACCAGGTACAAACGGTCGATTTCACCATTTTCAAAGGCGTCGAGCATCACCTTGATGGAGCCGATCAGATCGCTCAGGTGCGGGGTGTCGCCCAGGCCGTTAACGGTGGCCTGAACGTCGCCGCCGACGCTCTTGAAGAAGGCGATGCCCTTGCTGCCTACCACGCAGTACTGCGTCTTGGCGCCTTCCTGCTCCCACTGACGGGTGCTTTTCACGACCTTCTTCAGCAGGTTGGCGTTCAAGCCGCCACTCAGGCCCCGGTCGGAGGTCACCACGATGTAACCGACGTTCTTCACTTCCCGCTCTTGCAGGTAAATGTGCCGGTACTCCAGATCAGCGTTGGCAAGATGGGCAACCACCTGACGCATACGGCTCGCGTAGGGCTTGCTGGCAGCCATACGGTCCTGCGCTTTGCGCATTTTGCTGGCTGCCACCATCTCCATCGCACGAGTGATCTTCTTCGTGCTCTGGACACTAGAGATCTTGCCTTTGATCTCTTTACCGCTAGCCATAGGACTAATCCTTTCTTAGCGAATTACCAGGTTTGGGTGGACTTGAATTGATCGATGGCGTCTTTGATACCGGCCTCGATCTCATCGTTGTAGTCACCCTTTTCGTTGATCTTGTCCATCAACGCTTTCTGTTCGCTGTTCATATAATCCAGCAGCGCGGCTTCGAAGGCGCCGATCTTGCTGATCTCGATGCCTTTCAGGTAGCCGTTGTTCGCCGCGTACAGCACCACGCCCATTTCGGCAACGGACATCGGGCTGTATTGCTTCTGCTTCATCAGCTCGGTGACGGCCTGGCCGTGCTCGAGCTGCTCACGGGTGGCCTCGTCCAGGTCGGAAGCGAACTGAGCGAACGCCGCCAGTTCCCGGTACTGGGCCAGTGCCAGACGGATACCACCGCCGAGCTTCTTGACGATCTTGGTCTGCGCGGAACCGCCCACACGGGAAACCGAGATGCCGGCGTTCATGGCCGGGCGGATGCCGGCGTTGAACAGGCTGGTTTCCAGGAAGATCTGACCATCGGTAATGGAGATCACGTTGGTGGGTACGAACGCGGACACGTCACCGCCCTGGGTCTCAATGATCGGCAGTGCGGTCAGGGAACCGGTCTTGCCTTTCACTTTACCGTCGGTGAACTTCTCGACGAATTCCTCGTTTACCTTGGCGGCGCGTTCCAGCAGACGGGAGTGCAGGTAGAACACGTCACCCGGGTAGGCTTCACGGCCCGGCGGGCGGCGCAGCAGCAGGGAAATCTGACGGTAGGCCCAGGCTTGCTTGGTGAGATCGTCATAAACGATCAGGGCGTCTTCGCCGCGGTCACGGAAGTACTCGCCCATGGCGCAGCCGGCGAACGGAGCCAGGAACTGCATGGAAGCCGGATCGGAAGCGGAGGCCGCCACGATCACGGTGTTTTCCATGGCGCCGTGCTCTTCCAGCTTGCTCACCACGTTGGCGATGGTGGACTGCTTCTGACCGATGGCCACGTAGACACACTTAATGCCGGAGTCTTTCTGGTTAATGATGGTGTCCACCGCCACGGCGGTCTTACCGATCTGACGGTCGCCGATGATCAGCTCACGCTGGCCACGGCCGATGGGGGTCATGGCGTCGATGGACTTGAAACCGGTTTGTACCGGCTCGTTCACCTCTTTACGCCAGATCACGCCGGGCGCCACTTTCTCGACGGCGTCGGTTTCGGCGGCGTCCACCGGACCTTTGCCGTCCACCGGGTTACCCAGGGCGTCGACCACGCGGCCGAGCAGTTCCGGGCCCACCGGCACTTCCAGAATGCGGCCGGTGCAGCGGACCTTCTGGCCCTCCGCCAGACCCAGGTAATCACCCAGCACCACGGCGCCCACGGAGTCCTGCTCCAGGTTGAGGGCCATGCCGAAGATGCCGCCCTCAAACTCGATCATTTCGCCGAACATCACGTCGGCCAGACCATGAATGCGCACGATGCCGTCAAATACGGATACCACCGTACCTTCGTTCCGTGCCTCGGTGGAGGTATCAAGTTTCGCGATGCGCGACTTGATAATCTCGCTGATTTCGGACGGGTTGAGTTGCTGCATCTCTAATCCCTCAAACTCAAGAGTTCAGTTGCTCTGCCAGGCGGTTAAGCCGGCCGCGCACACTGCCATCAATTACGGTATCGCCGGCTCTCACCAGCACGCCACCAATGAGTGACTCGTCAACGGAGGTGGACACCTGCACATTCCGGCCCAGACGCGTCTTCAGCGCTGTCACCAGTTTGTCGGTCTCGGCGTCTTCCAGTTCGAACGGCGCGATCAACTCCACATCAATGGTGCGTTGATCTTCCGCCGCCAGTTCGTGGAACAACATTGCGATGGTCGGCAACAGGGCCAGACGCTTGTTGTCNGCGAGCTGGGCGATAAAATTGCGAGCGCTCTCNTTGAGCTCATCGCCACAAACGTCGCCTATCGCTTTCGCCTGTGTCTCGCTGTCCAGCTCCGGCTGGTCCAGGTANGCACGCATGGTGGCTTCCTGCGCCACTGCCGCCGCCAGGCCCAGCATCTGCTCCCATTCCGCCAGCGCGTTCTGTTCNTTGGCGAACATGAACGCGGCCTTGGCGTATGGGCGTGCGATGGTGGTCAATTCAGCCATGGGGTGCCATCCGTATCACTCAGAGTTGAGCCGCCAAGTCGTCCAGCAGCTGCTTGTGTGCGTCGCGGTTCACTTCGCGGCCCAGCACTTGCTCGGCGCCACTCAATGCCAGAGCGGACACCTCTTTGCGCAGCTCTTCACGGGCGCGGTTGATCTCCTGATCGATCTCGGACTGGGCCTTCTCGATCAGACGCTCACCTTCGGTGCGTGCCTGGTCTTTGGCTTCCTCGACGATCTGATTCGCCCGTTTGTTGGCCTGCTCGATGATCTCGGACGCCTTTTCTTTGGCTTCCTTAAGGTTCGAGGAGGCTTTTTCCTGCGCCAGCACCAGATCGCGCTCAGCCCGATCCGCGGCGCTCAGGCCCTCTGCGATTTTCTGCTTCCGTTCTTCCAGCGCCTTGGAAATAGGCGGCCAGACGAACTTCATGCAGAAGATCACGAACAGGGCGAACCAGATGGCCTGGCCAATTAGTGTCGCATTAATATTCATGCCAACACCTCAATCCGCGTTGCATAGATTTCCCAAAATCGGGGCTTATTTCGAAAAGCGCGATTTACTGGAAAATCAGCAGGAACGCGATAGCGATACAGATAATCGGCACGGCGTCCAGCAGGCCCGCGATNATGAACATGCGGGTTTGCAGCATCGGTGCCAGTTCCGGCTGCCGTGCGACGGATTCCAGAAAACGACCGCCCATCATGCCGAAGCCGAGACCGGCGCCGATGGCCGCCAGGCCAGCAACGATTGCAGCAGCAAGAAATTGAATGCCTTCCATTGTTACACTCCCGTAAGTGCTCAGTTGGTTTGGAAAATGAAACTTAGTGCTCTTCCACCGCCATACTCAGGTAGACGATGGTCAGGACCATGAAGATGAACGCCTGGAGGGTGATGACCAGGATGTGGAAAACCGCCCACGGCCACGCGCCGATAAACTGCCAGGTCCCCATCATGGCCGCCACCAGGATGAATACGAATTCACCGGCGTACATGTTGCCGAAAAGCCGCAGACCCAGAGACACCGGCTTGGACAGCAGGCTGATGGTTTCCAGGACCAGGTTGACCGGCAGAAGAAGGAATTTGAGAACGATGTTATCCGTCTCGAAAGGCTTGAACGCCAGCTCACCGACAAAGCCGCCAAAGCCCTTGGCTTTGACCGTGAAGCCGATGATCAGCAGCATCACCGAGAAGGACATGGCCAGGGTGATGTTGGGGTCGGTGGTGGGCACGATCTTGAAGTAGGCCTGGTGCGCGTCCCAGCCGAAGAAGGTGACCATGGTCCACTCGAAAAGCTTGGGGAACAGGTCGACGGGGATCAGATCCATCAGGTTCATCAGGAACACCCAACAGAAGATCACCAGAGACAGCGGCGCAATCAGCTTGCTTTTGCCGTGGAAGGTGTCACGCACCTGGTTGTCGACGAATTCGATGATGGATTCCATGAAGTTCATGAAACCGGAGGGCACGCCGGCGGTGGCTTTGCGCGCCACCAGCCAGAACATCAGACACATGATGATGCCGAGACCGCCGGCCCACGCCAGGGAGTCCACATGGAACGCCATGAAGCCCATGTCGACGGCTTCCTGACCGTTGTGCGCGAACGTCCAGGTGCTGGTCTCCAGCGTCTCAACCACATCCCCGTGGTGGTCTAAACGCTCGTAGCCCTCGGGCAAACGGCCATAGGTGAGATTCCCTAGATGGTGCTTGATATATTCGCTGGCGGAGCTCGCTGCCATATCGTTACCTACAGTCTAGTCTTCTTGCCCGTAATGTTCCGTTCCAAGGCGGGCATCCAGGCGCGCGACCTGAACCCAGCCGGCGATTTGCGCCGACATGAAGGCGAGGAACAAAACCATTGCTGTCATTGATTCGCGCATTTGCGGTACTTCGGCGAACGTCAGCCAGAACAGCACCAGCATGATGGCGATTTTGCCGAGCTCCGCTCTTACCGCGGCGCCGGCCATGCGCTTGGCCGCACGGTTTCCCGGGTGCAGCCACACTTGGAAGCCACCCCAAGCATAGGCGATCAGGCTGATGGTCCCGCCCCAGAGCGCCGCCAGACCGATAGTGCTTCCGGCGATCACGGCGGCCAGCGCGGCGATGATGACCACGCTGGTGGTCTGGGCGCGCATCAAGCCCCAGAACAAGGTCCTGCGGGCTGATTCGTCTAAATTGGCCACCTTGCTCCCGGGTTTCGTCGCTGGCTACGCCTGGGTGTTATCAGGTGAAGGTCGCNGGTACCCCCTGATCTTTGGCGCGGGAAGTATATGAGGAAGGCATAGCGGTATCAACCGGCACGGGCAATTGTTTGCCTTGAAAGTGCCGGGCGNAAGGAGAAAAAGTCTGTTGNCGCCCTACAAAANGGATCAATTTGTATCAGCGTNTGTNGAAAGCTAACGCCNCGAACGGATTTCAGTCAAGTNNTTTGATGTAGATGAACNANGAGGCGCCGCCTANTTGATGTGNGCCAGAATGCCGTCCAGNTCATCCAGGTTGTTGTAGCTGATCACCAGCTTGCCCTTGCCGGCGTTGCCCTGCTGAATCTGCACCGGGGCACCGAGGCGGTCGGACAGGTCGTTGATCAGGTGCCGCACATTGGGATCTTCCTTGGCCGGCGCCGGCTTGGCGGGCTTTTCCTTTTCGAATTCGCGCACCAGGGTTTCGGTCTGGCGTACCGACAACCCCTTGGCGACCACGGTGCGCGCGGCCTCCACTTGCTTGGCGCCGGTCAGCGACAACAGGGCACGGGCGTGGCCCATTTCCAGGTCGCCGTGTTCGAGCAGCTTTTTGACGTCCGCTTCCAGGCTCATCAGCCGCAACAGGTTGGTGACCATGGCGCGGGACTTGCCCACCGCGTCGGCGACCTGCTGGTGGGTGAGGCCGAATTCTTCCTTGAGCCGGGACAGCGCCAGCGCCTCTTCCATGGGGTTGAGGTTTTCGCGCTGAATGTTCTCGATCAGCGACATGGCGATGGCGGCTTCGTCCGGCACCTCCCGGATCACCGCCGGAATCGCGTCCAGCTCCGCCATCTGCGCGGCCCGCCAGCGGCGCTCGCCGGCGATGATTTCGTAGCGGTTGTCGCCCAGCGGGCGCACCACGATGGGCTGCATCACGCCCTGCGCGCGGATCGACTCCGCCAGCTCCTCGAGCGCATCGGCGGACATGTCCTTGCGCGGCTGGTAGCGGCCGCGCTGCATCAGTTCCACCGGCAGGTGGCGCAGGTCGCCGTCGCGGGGCGGGCGCTGGGCCTGTTGCTCCGACGCTTCGCCGTCACCCTCGACGCTGACTTCCTCGGGCTGGCGCTGGTACGCCTCGTTGCTGCTGAGCAGGGCGTCGAGACCCTTGCTGAGACCGCGTTTACGCTTTGCCGCCATAGTCGGTGCCTCTACCTCATGCCTGGGATTGCGGGGTTTGCGGAGAGGCCTTGGCATTTTGCATGGCCTGTTCGCGCCGCAGGATTTCGCCCGCCAGCGCCAGGTAGCTGACCGCGCCCCGGGACTTGGGGTCGTAGGTGATCACCGGCGCACCGTGGCTGGGCGCTTCCGCCAACCGCACGTTGCGGGGAATAATGGTGCGGTACACCTTGTCGCCGAAGTGGCTGATCAGCTGGTTGGAAACGTCGTTGGACAGGCTGTTGCGCGGGTCGTACATGGTGCGCAGCAGGCCGCCGATATGCAGCTTGGGGTTAAGCACGGTGCGGATCTTCTCGATGGTGTTCATCAGCGAGGTGAGACCCTCCAGCGCGTAGTACTCGCACTGAATCGGCACGATCACCGAGTCCGCCGCGGTGAGCGCGTTGACGGTGAGCATGTTCAGCGACGGCGGGCAGTCGACGATGATGTAATCGTAGTTGCCGCGGATCCGCGCCAGCGCGTTGCGCAGGCGGAATTCTCGCATCTTCATGTCCAGCAGCTGCACTTCGGCGGCGGTCAGGTCACCGTTGGCGGCGATCAGGTCGAAGCCGGAATCCTTGGGGGTGTCGACCACCGCGTCTTCCACGTTCACTTCGCCCATCAGCACGTCGTGGATGGTGTATTCCGGCTCGTACTTGTCCACACCGGCGCCGCTGGTGGCGTTCCCCTGCGGATCAATGTCCACCAGCAACACCTTCTTGCGCGTCGCCGCCAGGGAAGCGGCCAGATTGACGCTGCTGGTGGTCTTGCCCACTCCACCTTTCTGGTTGGCAATGGCAAAAACGGTGGTCACTGCGGTCTCCTTATTCCGGCACGTGCGGTCCGGCCCGGCTGGCGATCACCAGCACGCGGGCCTCCGCCAGTCCGGGGACCGACAGAGGCGCCACCCGGGCCCGCCAGCCGGCGGGCAGGCCGGCCAGTTCCTGGTCGGCGGCAGCCGCTTTCATGGCGAGAACGCGGCTGCCGTCGGTGATCAGGGGGGCCAGGGCCTGCAGCATGTCCGGCAGGGCGGCGAACGCCCGGCTGATGATCTGCGATGGAGCATTACGGTACTGTTCCACGCGGGTGTTCACAACCTCCACGTTGGAAAGCCCCAATTCCCGGCGGGCGTGGCGCACGAAGCGGGTTTTCTTGCCGTTGCTGTCGAGCAGCACGAAACGCAGATCCGGCCGGGCGATGGCCAGCGGAATACCGGGCAGGCCGGCGCCGGTGCCCACGTCCAGGGTATCGCGGTCGTCCAGATGCGCCAGCACCGACAGCGAGTCCAGCAGATGGCGCTGGATCATCTCGCCCGGGTCGCGCACAGCGGTGAGGTTATAGGCGCGGTTCCATTTCACCAGCAGGTCGCGGTAATCGAGCAGCGCCTGCTGCTGGGCGTCGTTCAGCGACACACCCAGTGCCTGGAGCCCGCCGGCCAGGCGGTCCCGGTCGGTCATGCCTGCCGGGCCGCCTGGTGACGATACTTCTTAAGGAAGATCAGCAGCAGCGAGATCGCCGCCGGGGTGACCCCGGGAATGCGGCCGGCCTGGCCGATGGTCTCCGGGCGCACATCCTCGAGTTTCTGCTTCACCTCGTTGGACAGCCCCTGCACCGCCCGGTAGTCGAAGTCCAGCGGCAGGGCCTGGTCCTCGGCGGCGCGCAGCTTGGCGATTTCCGCTTCCTGGCGGTCGATGTAGCCGGCGTACTTGGCGACGATCTCCACCTGCTCGATCACCGCCGGCGCGGCCGGCGCCAGGCCCGCCGCCTCGGCCAGCGGCCGGTAGCTCAGCTCCGGACGCTTGAGCAGATCCATCAGGGTGTACTCGTGGGGCAGCGGCTTGTCGAGCAGCGCGTTGACGCGCTCCGCTTCCGCGGTGCCGGGGCGCACGAAGGTGGCCTTGAGCCGCGCCTGCTCACGCTCCATGCCTTCGCGCTTGGCCTCGAAGGCCGCCCAGCGCTCGTCATCCACCAGGCCCAGCTCGCGGCCTTTCTCGGTGAGGCGCAGGTCGGCGTTGTCCTCGCGCAGCAGCAACCGGTATTCGGCGCGGCTGGTGAACATGCGGTAGGGCTCCTGGGTGCCCATGGTGATCAGGTCGTCCACCAGCACGCCCACGTAGGCTTCGTCGCGGCGCGGCGTCCAGGCCTCTTTTTCCTGGCTCAGCAGGGCCGCGTTCAGGCCCGCCAGCAACCCCTGGGCGCCGGCTTCCTCGTAGCCGGTGGTGCCGTTGATCTGGCCGGCGAAGAACAGCCCGGGCATGTGCTTGGTCTCCAGGCTGTGCTTGAGGTCCTGGGGATTGAAGTAGTCGTATTCGATGGCGTAGCCGGGCCGTGTGATGCTGGCGTTCTCGAAACCACGGATGGAACGCACCGCCTCCAGCTGGATATCGAACGGCAGGCTGGTGGAAATGCCGTTGGGGTACAGCTCGAAGGTATCCAGGCCTTCCGGTTCGACGAAGATCTGGTGGCTGTTCTTGTCCGGGTAACGACTCACCTTGTCCTCGATGGACGGGCAGTACCGCGGCCCGGTGCCTTCGATCACGCCGGTGAACATGGGGCTGCGGTCGAACCCGGAGCGGATGATCTCGTGGGTGCGCTCATTGGTGTGGGTAATAAAGCAGCAGGTCTGGCGCGGGTGCTCTTCCACCTTGCCCAGATAGCTCATCACCGGCAGCGGCTGGTCGCCCCACTGCTCTTCCATCACCGAGAAGTCCACGGTCTTGCCGTCGATGCGCGGCGGCGTGCCGGTCTTCAGACGGTCGACGCGGAACGGCAGCTCGCGCAGCCGGCGCGCCAGGGCGTTGGAGGGCTGGTCGCCGGCGCGGCCGCCCTGGTGGTGGTCCAGGCCCACATGGATGACACCGCCCAGGAAGGTCCCGGCGGTCAGCACCACGGCGTCGGCGTGGAAGCGCAGGCCCATGTTGGTCACCGCCCCCACGCAGCGGCCGTTCTCGACGATCAGGTCGTCCACGCTTTGCTGGAACAGGGTCAGGTGGGGCTGGCTCTCCAGGGTGGCGCGGATCGCCGCCTTGTAGCGCACCCGGTCGGCCTGGGCGCGGGTGGCGCGCACCGCCGGGCCCTTGCGGGCGTTGAGCACGCGGAACTGGATACCGCCCTTATCGGTGGCGCGGGCCATGGCCCCGCCCAGGGCGTCGATTTCCCGAACCAGGTGGCTCTTGCCGATGCCGCCGATGGCCGGGTTGCAGCTCATCTGGCCCAGAGTCTCGATATTGTGCGTCAGCAGCACGGTGTCCACGCCCATGCGGGCGGACGCCAGAGCCGCTTCGGTGCCGGCGTGGCCGCCACCAATCACCAAAACGCCGAATCGCTGGGGGTAATCCATAGTCAAGCTCGCTCGCGACACGCCCCGAAAGGCCCGCCGCTTAAAATATGATCAGATCGGGCGCGCTAGTATAGTCCGAACCCAAACAAAATAAAGGGCGGGTAAAAAGCGCGTCGGCTGCGCCGGTCCGGCAGTGAGTCGACACCGGCCTTTCTATATACTTGATGCTCTGTTCGTTTTACCCCTGATATTCCCGGAGCGCATTTGGAATCACTGAACGTTTTCCTGCTGATAGGCACCGGCCTGATGTTCGTGGGGCTGCTGCTGGGCACCCTGAGTGCGCGCATCGGCGTGCCCTCCCTGCTGGTGTTCCTGGTGGTGGGCATGGTGGCCGGCGAAGACGGTATCGGCGGCATTCAGTTCGATGATTTCTCGCTGGCCTATGTGGTCAGCAACATCGCCCTGGCGATTATTCTGCTCGACGGCGGCCTGCGCACCCGGCTGACCACCTTCCGCCTGGCGTTGAAGCCGGCGCTCAGCCTGGCCACCGTGGGCGTAATGCTGTCCGCCTCGCTGGTGGGCGCCTTCGCCACCTGGTTGATGGACGTGGACTGGCGCCTGGGCCTGCTGCTGGGCGGCATCATCGGCTCCACCGACGCCGCCGCGGTCTTCAATGTGGTCAAGGGCGCCGGCGTGACCATCAACGAGCGGGTGGCCAGCACCCTGGAGATCGAATCCGGCCTCAACGACCCCATGGCGATCTTTATCACCCTGATGCTGGTGGGGGTGATGATGAACCCGGAGGTCAGCTTCGGCTGGGAAATGCTGATTACCCTGATCCAGCAGTTCGGCCTGGGCATGCTGCTGGGCCTGGGTCTGGGCGCGCTGCTCAGCGAGATTCTGCTGCGCGCGCGCAGCAACGAAGGGCTGCACGCCCTGCTGCTGTGCAGCGGCGGCGCCATGGTGTTCGCCACCACCAACCTGGCCGGCGGCAGCGGTTTCCTGGCGGTGTATCTGGCCGGCCTGGTGGCGGGCAACCGGCGCGGCGGCACCGGCGACAACGTGCTGCGCTCGATGGATTCCCTGGCCTGGCTGGCCCAGTCCGGCATGTTCCTGATGCTGGGCCTTCTGGTGACGCCCTCGGAGCTGATCGGCGACGGCCTGATCAATGCCCTGCTGGTGGCGCTGTTCCTGATGGTGGTGGCGCGCCCGCTGTCGGTGTGGGTCAGCCTGCTGCCGTTCCGTTTCAAGTGGCGCGAGAAGCTGTTTATCTCCTGGACCGGTCTGCGCGGCGCCGTGCCCATTGTGCTGGCGGTGTTCCCGTTGCTGGCCGGCGTCGGCCAGACCCGGCTGCTGTTCGACATCACCCTGGTGGTGGTGCTGATTTCGTTGCTCGCCCAGGGCGCCAGCCTGCGCTACATGGCGCGCTGGTTGAAGGTATCGGTGCCGGCCACCACACCGCCCAAACAGATGGTGCCGCTGGCGGCCACCGGCGACCGCTATGTCATGCAGTTCGAGGTGGACGCCTCCGCCAAGGCGGAAGGCCAGCGGCTGGGGGCGATCACCACGCCGCGCATCACGCCGTTGCTGATCATCCGCAATAAGGAGTTCCGCAACCTGGCCGAGGACCCGGTGATCGAGGCCGGTGATCTGGTCACCTGGCTGGCGCCGGTGGGCGAGCGCGACTATTTATCGGATCTGTGCCACCGTCTCTCCAAGGACGAGAAGCGCTTCTACGGCGATTTCTTCGTGCGCGGCGGCGTGCCGGTGGAGCAGCTGGTGGCGGTGTACGGCATCGAGCAGATCGACCCTCTGCTGCACGGCCTGACCGTGGAGGCGGTGTTCGAGCGGCAGTTCGGCCAGCAGGCCGTGGTGGGCGACACGGTACGGTTGGGCGGCCTCAAGCTGCGCGCCCGCACCGTGGAGCAGGGCCGCGTGCTGCTGATCGGCATCAAACTGCCCAAATAATCTTCGCAACCTTCACTGGAGCGCCCATGACCCGATTCGATAACCACCGTGTTGTGATCACCGGCGCCGGCGCCGGCATCGGCCGCCTGATGGCGGAGAAGCTGGCCGCCCGGGGCGCCGAAGTGATCGTCACCGCGCGGCGCATCGCCGCCGCCCGCGAGGTGGTGGAGTGCATCCGTAACGCCGGCGGCAACGCCCACGCCTACACCCTGGACGTGAGCAAGATCGCCACCATCGCCCGTTTCCGCGACAAGCTGCACGAAGAGCGCGGCCCGATCAGCATGCTGATCAACAACGCCGGGGTGGTGTTCGGCGGCGAATTCGAACAGGTCGACCTGCAGCGCCACCTGGACACCTTCAAGGTCAACAGCGAAGGGCTGATGGCCTGCACCCACGCCTTCATGGACGATCTGATCGCCGCGCCGCGTGCCCATCTGGTCAATATCGCCAGCGCCTCGGCGTTTATCGGCCTGCCCTACGGCAGCACCTACGCGGCCAGCAAATGGGCGGTGGTGGGCTTTTCCGAATCCCTGCGCCTGGAGATGCTGGAGCGCGGCCTGAAACAGGTGAAGGTGACCACCGTTTGCCCCAGCTATATCGCCACGGGCATGTTCAAGGGCGTTAAAACGCCGCTGTTCTCGCCCATGCTGACGCCCAACCGGGTGGCCGACAGCATTCTCAACGGGGTGGCCAAGGGGGAAGCGTTCGTGATCGAGCCGCCCATGGCCCGCTCCGTGGAGCTGCTCAAGGGGGTGCTGCCGCGCAAGCTCTGGGATCAGGTGGCCCGGCGCACCGGCGTTTCCACCTCCATGTACAGCTGGAAGGGCAAGGACAAGGGCTGAGCCCGCCGCCGGCCGTTCAACTCTGTGTATAGCCGTTCTCAAGGCGCTTACAAAGCGCCGATTCACCCTGTAGCCGCGACACACCGCTGCTCCGTCAATGTCAGTCAACGCTTGTTCGCTAAGAATGCCGGGCTGTTGTGAAGCGAACCCTCCGGTTCGCGTCCGGAATTGCTGACGAGGGTGTGTTATGCCGACCTACAAGGCCCCCCTGCGCGATATGCGCTTTCTGATCAATGAAGTGTTCGACTTCGAGAGCCACTACAAGACGCTGCCCAACGGCGAGGAAGCCACGCCGGACATGGTGGAAGCGATCCTTGGCGAGCTGGCCAAGTTGTGCGAGAACACCATCGGTCCTCTCTACCACAGTGGCGATCACGAGAGCTGCAAGCTGGAAGACGGCCAGGTCACCACGCCCAAGGGCTATAAAGAAGCCTACCAGGAGTACGTGGCCGGCGGCTGGCAGGGCCTGTCCCACCCGGCGGAGTACGGCGGCCAGGGCCTGCCCATGTCGCTGGGCCTGTTCAAGCAGGAAATGATGGGCACCGCCAACTGGCCCTTCGCCATGTACCCGGGCCTGTCGCTGGGCGCCATGAACACCATTCAGCTGCACGGTGACGAGGATCAGAAGGCCACCTATCTGACGCCCCTCACCGAAGGCACCTGGGCGGGCACCATGTGCCTGACCGAGCCGCAGTGCGGCACCGACCTGGGTCAGGTGAAGACCAAGGCGGAGCCCCAGGCGGACGGCTCCTACAAGATCACCGGCACCAAGATCTTNATNTCCNCCGGCGANCACGANNTNNCCGANAACATCGTNCACATCGTGCTGGCCCGNCTGCCGGACGCGCCCAAGGGCACCAAGGGCATTTCCCTGTTCATCGTGCCCAAGTACCTGCCCGGCAAGATCGGCGAGAGCAACGGCGTGGTGTGCGGTTCCCTGGAAAAGAAGATGGGCATCAAGGCGTCCGCCACCTGCGTGATGAACTTCGACGAGGCCACCGGCTTTATGATCGGCGAGGAGAACAAGGGCCTGGAGTGCATGTTCACCTTCATGAACTCGGCGCGCATCGGCACCGCCTGCCAGGGCATCGCCCACGCCGAGCTGGCCTACCAGGGTTCACTGCCCTACGCCAAGGAACGCCGTTCCATGCGCGCCCTGTCCGGCAAGAAAGACCCGGACGCGGTGGCGGACGCCCTGATCCACCACGGTGACGTGCGCCGCATGCTGCTCAAGCAGAAAGCGATCGCCGAGGGCGGCCGGGCGATGATCTACTTCGCCGCCCAGTACGCGGACAACATGATCTCCGGGATGCTGGAAGACGATCAGGAAAAATACGATCGCTGGGACAGCGAGCTGGGCTTCCTGACGCCGATCCTGAAGGGCTTCCTCACCGAGAAGGGCCTGGAAGTGGCCAACGACGCCATGCAGATTTTCGGCGGCCACGGCTACATCAAGGAACACGGCATGGAGCAGATCGTGCGCGACGCGCGCATCGCCACGCTCTATGAGGGTACCACCGGCATTCAGGCCCTCGACCTGCTGGGCCGCAAGGTGCTGCTCTCCAGCCGCGGCAAGTGCGTCCGCGATTTCTCCAAGAAGCTGGTGGATTTCGGCACCAAGAACCTGCGCGACGGCCAGCTGCGTCCCTACGCCTGGAAGCTGCTGAAGATCGCCGCCGAGTGGAACTACCTGACCACCCGCATCATGCTCAACGCCGCCAAGGACCGGGAGATGGTCGGCACCGCCAGCCACGATTTCCTGATGTACTCAGGCTACGCGATGATGGCGTACTTCTGGGCGCTGCAGGCGAAAGTGGCGGCGGACAAGCTGGAGCACGGCGGCGCCGAGCCGAAGGAGTTCTACCAGGCCAAGCTGGCCACCGCGGAGTTCTTCTTCGAGCGCATGCTGCCCACCGCCAAGGGCCACGCGGAAGCGGCCCTGAAACCCACCAAGAGCACCATGCAGCTGGCGCCGGAGCACTTCTCGTTCGACTACGAGTGATCCAGCCCGGCCAGCGGCAGCAGTTCGTCGAGACGGTCGATCACCAGATCGGCCTGATCGACGAACCGCTGGTTGCCGGGGTTGCGCAATAGACACGCGGCCATGCCCGCGTTGCGCGCGGCCTGCAGGTCGTAGACGAAATCCCCCACGTACACGCACGCCTCGGGCGGCACGCTCAATCGCCGGCTGAGCATCAACAGCCCCTCCGGATCCGGTTTCGGGGCACAATCCTCCCGCGTGAGAATGCAGTCCACCGCCAGATCTAGAATCTCGCCGGTGCGGGCCACCGCGGCCCGGCTGTTGCGGGTGAGGATGCCGGTGGGTACCCGCGCCCGCGCCAACCGTTGCAGCAGGGACTCGGCGCCGTCGATCCATTCGGCGGCGTCGGCGCCGCGCATCTCGAACTCGTGCAGGCGTTGGCGGCCCTGCTCGGCGCGGGCGGCGTCCTCCAGCCGGTCCAGGTACTCGAGCACGCCGATGCCCTCGGGCACGCCGACCTCGGCGCGGATGGCGGTGAAATCAAGCCGGGTGTCCGCCAGGGTGCCGTCCAGATCGAACAGCACGGCGGCGAACCTTTGGGGGGTCGCAGTCGTCATTCCGGCAGTCTGCGGCCGGCGCCCGCAAGGCGTCGTCAAGAAAAGACCCGGCGCTTCTCGAAGGTCTGCAGGGAGGCGTCGAGGAAATCCTCGATCACTTTCAGCAGCTGCGGCGACATGGTGATGCGCCGCCGGCGGCGGTCCTGGTCGTCCACGGTCTCGTCCAGCAGACCCTTCTCAATGGCGGTCTGCACGTACTTCACCGCGGTGCGGTGGCTGACCTTGGGCATGAAACGGTAGAGCTCGGTTTTGGTGAACGCCCGGTCCCGGGCCAGCCACATGCGGGTGAAAAGATCGGAATAGTTCAGATCGTAGAACACCTCATCACCGAACAGGGCGCCCCAGTGGGCATCGGATTCCTGCAAGGCGATCACAAAGGCGCGGCGACGACGGTCGGCGTATTTTTTTGGCATTAGGGCCCTTCCCGTTCCGTTGAATCGCCGATGATAACGGAAAGCGGGAAGGGTCTCGACGCCGGATCAGGGGCGGCGGCGGCGCCCGGCGGCCAACACCAGGGCCAGCCACAGCCAGCCCAGGCCGCCGCCCCCGCCGCTGTCGTCGTCGGCCGGTGGGGCCGCCTCGCCGTCGTCGGCGGTGAGGTTCAGGTCGACGTGCAGCGGGTCGTGGTCGGACGACCGGTAGGCATCGGCGGCGAAGAAGTCGTCGATCTGCTGATCGCTTTTGAAGTCCTGGTTGTAATCCAGCGCCCGGGGTTCGTCCGCGTTGATGTGCCAGGCGCCGGCGTCGACCACCCGGGCATCCAGGGACGGGCTGGCCAGGGCGTGATCCAGATGTCCGGTTTCGCCGTCGAAGAGGTAGCTGTAGGCCTGGTCGCCCTGGAAGCGGGTGAGCAGATCCACGAAGCCCTGGTCCTGGAAGGCCCGCACCGGGTCTTCCAGGGCATAGGCGTTCAGGTCGCCGAGCACCAGAACATCCTCGTCCGCCACCCCGGTGGGCTGCCCGGCCAGCCAGGCGAGCTGGTCCTCGGCGGCCTGGGTGCGCTCCGCGTTCCAGCAGCTCTGGCCATCGTCCTGGGCCGCGTTGACGCCGTCGTCCGGGCAACTGCCCTTGGACTTGAAGTGGTTGACCACCAGCGTCAGCACTTCGTCGTTGTTGAGCAGGCGGAAACTCTGTGCCAGGGGCTGGCGGTTGGTTTCGTTGCCGAAGGCACCGGTGTCCAGGGTCGCCGCCTCGCCGGCTTCGGCCACCACGTCGTCGCGGTAAAGCAGCCCCACGGCGATGGCGTCGGTGCCCAGCCCGGCCTCGCCGTGGGCCACGAAGCGCCACGCCGGCCCCAGGGCCTCGGCCAGTTCGGCGACCGCCGAATCCGGCCCGTAGCCGTCGTTCTCGATTTCCATCAAACCGATGATGTCCGCGTCCAGGGCGGTGAGCGCCGCCACCAGCTTGGCTTTCTGGCGCGCCAGTTCCTCGGCGTTGTCGGCCCCGCGGGCGGTGGGGAAGCCGCCGCCCTGGCCGTCGCCGTTGAAAAAGTTGAGCACGTTGAAGGCGGCCACCCGCAGGTTGCTGCCCGGCGCCCGGGGCGGCGCCGCCGGACGCGGGTTGGCGGCGCGGAAGGTGATGTCGTCCACCGGCTGCAGGCGCCACTCTTCGAAGCTGTAGCTGACGATCGCGCGGAAATCAGAATCCACGCGGTCGCCGACCCGCAGTGTGTTGGTAGCGGAAAGGCCACCCTCGGGGTAGCGCACCGGGTCCGGGTTCTGGGTATTGAGACCGTCATCGAGAATGATCCTGCCCAAAGCGTTGCTGTCCGCCACCGCCTTCGCCGGCGCGCCCGGTTCGGCCACCTGGGTGGGAATCCACTGGCGCTCCTCGGCAAGCACCACGCTGCCGAAGCGGGCCAGGTCATAGACCTCGGTGACGGTGAGCGTCTGGCTGACGGTGACCAGCATGTCTTCCAGGGCTTCCGGGGCGCTCAAATCGGCGAACGGCAGCGCGAAGGCCACCGGCTCCAGGGTTTGCTCCACCGCGCAGACCAGCGGCTCGCCCTGCAGGCTCACCTGGGTCTGCTCGAAGTATTCGCCGGCGGTGCCCGCCAGCCGGACCCGCTCACCGGGGTTCACCGCCGCGTTGGGGGCGTACACGAACAGGCCTTCCGAGGTGGCCGGGTTGTCGTCCCGGTCGGCGACCGGCTCCATCAGGAAGAAGCCGTCCAGGTCCGGGTAAACGGCGCTGACCACGGATTCCACCACCACGGTTTCGCCGTCCAGGGGCGTGCTGGCGCCACTGCCCTGCACCGCCGACACCGGTGTGTCCGCGTCGCCGCAGGCGCCCAGCGCCGGGGGCGGATCGCCGCCGTCGTCGCCACCGTCACCGGCCCCTTCGCCATACACGCCCAGGCCGTCCAGGGTATCCTCGGGAAAGGCCCGCCACTGGTCGGCGGGGTCGAAGGCGTCATCGATCACGGTATCGCCGGTGGTGACGGTTTCCAGCCGGCGCAGGGTCTGGTTGACGGTGGTGGTGTCGCCGCTGCCCCAGGCGCTGCCCGGGTCCTCGCCGACACGGCCGAAGCTGTCGACCACGCCGTCGGCGTCGCGCAGCACATAGGCGTCATCGCCGTTGTGGCTGATCACGCCGCTGCTGATATCGCCAAGCCCGTTCAGCGGCGCGCCGGCCTGGCTGCTGACGATCACCANNACCGCNCCGGCNGCCAGGCTCTCGCCGTCCAGCTCGAGCACGCCGGAGGCGTCGGTGCCGCCGTTGGANTAGCGTTCCAGGCGGTAGCCGTCCAGGCTGACGGTNTCNGCGCCNCCGTTATANAGNTCCAGGGCNTTGTTNAAGCCGCTGCCTTCCACATACTCACTGATCAGAACGTCCGNGTGNACGCCACCGGCCANCAAGGTNCCGGCGATTACCCAGNATAACGCCTTCATGTCTGGCTCCGCCTTTGNATGTCNGNCTCAGNCTGNNGAACGCGGTATGACCGGCNGGTGGCGAGACCATGGCAGATATCTTGCAACCCATGATTTTACAAGCGTTACCCGCACCACCGGGGTACCTTGGAANTCTTACAAGGAAGGCACAGTCAGGCCGGAAAGGCTCTGCTAATATGAAAGAAATCACCACTTTCCATAATAAAAAGGGGATGGCATGAAAACGTTGAGTCCCGTGGATCAACTGTTTCTGTATTTGGAGAANCGCCANCANCCGATGCATGTGGCGGGACTGCAGTTGTTTTCATTTCCNGAGGGCGCCGGNCCCAAGTACGTCAGCGAGCTGGCGCGCTCGATCCGCGAGTATTCCTCGCCGGAACCGCCNTTCAACCAGCGTCTGACCCGCCGCTTCGGCCAGTACCAGTGGATGGAAGACCANCAGTTCGACATGGATCACCATTTCCGCCATGANGCGCTGCCCAAACCCGGNCGNATNCGTGAGCTGCTNTCNCTGGTNTCCGCGGANCACTCCAACCTGCTGGACCGGGAGCGGCCACTGTGGGAAGCCCATCTGATCGAGGGCATCCGCGGCCGTCAGTTCGCGCTGTATACCAAGGTGCACCACTCGGTGGTGGACGGTATCTCCGCCATGCGCATGGGCATGCGCGCGCTGTCGCCGGACCCGGAAGAGCGGGATCTGCCGCCGGTGTGGGCCTACAAGCCGAAGAAGCGCGGCCGGGGCCTGCCCAGCAACCCGGTGGACGCGGTCAGCAGCCTGGCCCGTCTGACCACCGGCGCCAGCCGCCAGATCGCCACGGTGCCGGCGCTCGCCCGGGAGATCTACAGCGTCACCCAGAAGGCCAAGGACGACCCCAATTTCGTTTCCATCTTCCAGGCCCCGGACACCATTCTGAACCAGTGCATCACCGGGTCCCGGCGGTTCGCGGCGCAGAGTTATTCGCTGGATCGCCTCAAGCGTTTGTCCGGCGCCTTTAACTGCACCCTCAACGATGTGGTGCTGAGCATGTGCGGGCACGCGCTGCGGGAATACCTGATCAGCCAGAACGCCCTGCCCGACCGCCCGCTGATCGCCATGGTGCCGATGTCCCTGCGCAAGGACGACAGCGCCGGCGGCAACCAGATCGCGATGATCCTCGCCAACCTGGGCACGCACATCTGCGACCCGGCCAACCGTCTGCGTGTGGTGCAGGCGTCGGTGCGCGAGGCGAAGAAGCGTTTCTCGCAAATGAGCCCGGAAGAAATTCTTAATTTCACCGCGCTCAGCATGGCGCCCACCGGCTTGAATCTGCTCACCGGCCTGGCGCCGAAATGGCGTGCCTTCAACGTGATTATTTCCAACGTGCCGGGGCCGCGCGAGCCGCTGTACTGGAACGGTGCGCGGCTGGAGGGCATGTACCCGGTGTCCATCGTGCTGGACCGCATCGCCTTGAACATGACGCTGACCAGTTACCGGGGTCAGATCGAATTCGGGCTGATTGCCTGCCGCCGGACACTGCCGTCCATGCAGCGTCTGCTGGATTATCTGGAGCAATCGATCCGCGAACTGGAGATCGCCGCCGGGTTCAAATAAGCCCGGCGCGACGCCGGCCGCGTTTAACAAAAAAAGGCTTGGAACGGCGCAAAAAAGGGTAGTAAAGTCAAATTGCTGCAGATTTGGCAGTGGTTGGTTTTGGTAGTTGCCTTCCTTCGCGTGAAGCCCAAGAAGTCTCCGAACACCCCCTCCTGGTTTGCAAGCAACACCCTATGTTCAGTTTTTTCGAGGTATTGATTCAATGGCTACTGGTACCGTGAAATGGTTCAACGAATCCAAGGGTTTCGGCTTTATTTCCCAGGATGACGGTGGCGCGGATGTGTTCGTGCATTTCAGCGCGATCAACGGCTCGGGCTTCCGCACTCTGGCGGAAGGTCAGAAAGTCACTTTCGACATTCAGCAAGGTCCCAAGGGACCGCAGGCCGCGAACGTCGTCGGCGAATAAGACGACCTCAACGACCGGGAAGAACCCCGCTTCATGCGGGGTTTTTTCTTGCCCGCCAAAAACGGAACCAGGAACCAGACCATGACCACCACGCTGTACGGGGCCGAAGTCAGTTACTTCACCGGAAAAGTCCGCGCCTACCTGCGCTGGGCCGCGATACCGTTCGAGGAGGTACTCTCCACCGCCGACGTCTACCGCCAGGTGATCGTGCCGGCGGTGGGCGCGCCGGTGATCCCGGTGCTGCGCGATGGGAACGGTCGCATCCTCCAGGACAGCACGGTGATCATCGAAACCCTGGAACAGGCGCGAACCGACGACGGCCCGGCGCTGCACCCGGCCACGCCGTTGCGCAAGCTGGTGGCGCTGATGCTGGAAGCCTACGGTGACGAGTGGCTGGTGATTCCGGCCATGCATTACCGGTGGTTCTACGACCGCGACTGGGCGATGGCGGAATTCGGCGCCATGAACGCCCCCGATGAGTCCGCGGAAAACCAGCTGGCCATAGGCCAGAAACTGGCGGTGCCGTTCTCCAAGGCGGCCACCCTGCTGGGCGCCACCGAGGACATGGTGCCCGCGGTGGAGACCGCCTACGAGAACCTGCTCGCCGAGCTGGACGCCCATTTCGCCGAGCACCCGGCCCTGCTGGGCAGCCAGGCGACGATCGCGGATTTCGGCCTGATCGGGCCGCTCTACGCCCACCTGTACCGGGACCCCACGGCCGGCAAACTGATGCGCGAACGGGCGCCGAACGTGGCACGCTGGGTGGAGCAATTGCATTTCGAGCCCGGCGGCCTGCGCGCCCCGCTGGACGACAACGACAGCATCCCGGAAACCCTGCTGCCGGTGCTCAAGCGCCTGGCCAGGGAAATGTTGCCGGCGATGGTGGACGTGGCCCATCACGTGCGCGCCTGGATGGCGGAACACCCCGGCGAGACCCTGCCCCGGGCGCTGGGCAGTCACGCCTTTACCCTGGAGGGCCGCGAAGGCAGCCGTATCATCCGCCCCTACAGCCTGTGGATGATCCAGCGGGTGCGCGACCACCTGAACGGCCTGGACGCGGACAGCCGCCGCCGGGCGGATACGTTCCTGCGCGATATCGGCGCCGAGGCGCTGATCGACTTCCCGGACCCGCCGCGCCTGGCCCAGCACAAGCTCACCGTGCGCCCGGCCTGACGCCGGGCTAGATAATGCCCTGCCCCAGCATCGCCCGCGCCACGCGCTGAAAGCCGGCGACACTGGCGCCGGTCAGGTAATCCGGACGGGCGTCATCGCCGCCGTGTTCCAGACAGCGGCGGTGGATGCGCTCCATGATGTCGCGCAACCGCCGGTCCACCTCGCCGGCAGACCAGGATTCGCGGCGGCTGTTCTGGCTCATTTCCAGGCCGCTCACCGCCACGCCGCCGGCGTTGGCCGCCTTGCCCGGCGCGTACAGCATGTCGCTGTCCTTGAACACCGCCACCGCCGCCGCGGTGCACGGCATATTGGCGCCTTCCGCCAGCCAGCGACAGCCGTTGTCCACCAGCCGCCGGGCGTCGTCTTCCTCCAGTTCGTTTTCCGTGGCACAGGGCAGCGCCACCTGGCAGTCGAACCGCCACGGCCGCTCCCCTTGATAATGCTTGATACCGTCAAACTCTTCAGCGAGCCGGTCCAGGCCGCCGCCGTCCGCCTTGATGCGCGCCACCGCGTCCAAGTGGGCGTCGTCCAGGCCCTCGGGGGCGTGAACCGTGCCACGGGAATCGGACAGGGTGACCACGGTGGCGCCCTCCTCGATGGCCTTGGCGGCGGCGTGCCGGGCCACGTTGCCGGCGCCGGACACCGCCACGGTCTTGTCGCTCAGGCTTTCGTTCTGGTGCGTCAGCATGCTCTGCAGGAAGTAGATCAAACCGTAGCCGGTGGCTTCCGGCCGCAGGACACTGCCGCCGAAATCCAGGCTTTTGCCGGTAAACGCGCCGCCGAAGGAACGGGAAAGTTTGCGGTACATGCCGAACAGATAGCCCACTTCGCGCATGCCCACGCCCATGTCACCGGCGGGCACGTCGATGTCCGGCCCCATGTGGTGGTGGAATTCCGCCATCAGGGCCTGGCAGAAACGCATGATTTCCGCGTCGCTGCGTCCTTTGGGGTCGAAATCGGCGCCGCCCTTGCCGGCGCCCAGCGGCAGGCCGGTGAGCGCGTTTTTGATGGTCTGTTCCAGGGCCAGAAAAGACAGCACGTCCAGGTTCACCGAGGGGTGGAACCGCAGCCCGCCTTTGTAGGGGCCCAGGGCACCGTTCATCTGCACCCGGTAGGCCCGGTTCACCCGCACCTCGCCCTGGTCGTCCACCCAGGGCACGCGGAAACGGATCACCCGCTCCGGCTCCAGCAGCCGGGCCAGCAGCCCCTGGGTGCGCAGCTCGGGGTGCTGATCCAGATACCCGGACACACTGTTCAGCAGGCTTTCCGCGGCCTGGTGAAAATGGGTGTGGTGGGGGTCGCGTTGTTTGATCTCATTTAAAAGCGCTGACATATCCATGCCGCCATGGAAACGGATGGCGGGTGAAATACAAGTCGGCGTGCGCTTAAAAAGGGTAAAACCTCAGCCGTCCAGGCGGCGTTTGCGGGCCGGCCAGTCCGGCATCCGGCGGTCCATCAAGGCGTGGAAGGCGGGGCCGTGGTGCATGTATTCCAGATGGCAAAGCTCGTGCATCACCACATAGTCGATCACCGCCGGCGGGTACTGCATCAGTGCCAGGCTCAGGTTGATGTAGCCGCGCCGGGACAACGAGCCCCAGCGGCTGCGCATCTTTTTCACCCGCAGCACCGGCAGCCGGTGGCCCCGTTCCGCGAACCAGGGAAACTGCCGTTCGATGCTCTCCTGGAAGCGGGTCCGCGCCAGCCCGCGCCACCACTCGTGCACGGCGTGGCTGACGGCGGCTTCGTCGTGGGGGTCGGGCACGCCCACGTGGAGTTCGTCGCCGTGGCGTGCCACCCGCGCCCTGGCGGCGGCGGCGACGCGCAGGGTGAGCGGCTCACCCAGGTACTGGCAGGGGTCGCCGTCGCGCCAGCGCACCCGGGGCCGGGCCGCCATGCGTTGCTGCTGATCACGGATCCAGTCCCGGCGTGAGTCCACGAAGGCTTCCACCCGGTAGGCAGCCAGTTTTAGTGGAGCGCGCACCTGCACACTGCCGTCCACGCGCACCCGCACTTCCAGAGAGCGCCGCCGGCTGCGCACCAGTTCGTATTCAAGAGGCGGGGGACTGTCGCGGTGCACCGGGCAGCTCCTGTTCCAATTGATGTTTCACGGCGTCGGCGGATTTGGCGTAGGGCGCCAGCCAGGCGTACAGCACCGGAATAATAAACAGGGTGAGCACGGTGGCGAACAACAGACCACCGAGAATCACCACGCCGATGGTGATGCGGCTTTCCGCGCCGGCGCCGGTGGCCAGCACCAAAGGCACGGCGCCGAAGATGGTCGACACCCCGGTCATCAACACCGGCCGGAAGCGGATGATGGCGCCCTGGTAGGCCGCTTCGGCCACGCTGTAACCCTGNTCCCGNAGCTGGTTGGCNAACTCGACGATCAGAATGCCGTTCTTCGCCATCAGGCCGAGCAGCATGATCATACCGATCTGGCTGTAGATGTTCAGGCTGTTNCCGGNGACGCGCAGCGCCAGNATCGCGCCGGCGATGGCCAGCGGCACGGTGAGCATGATGATCAGCGGGTGGATCCAGCTTTCGAACTGGGCCGCCAGCACCAGGAAGACGATCAGCAGGGCCAGNCCGAAGGTGATGAAGATCGCCGANGANGCCTCGGTGAANTCCTCCGCCATGCCCTTGTAGCTGAGGCGCGCNTCCAGNGGCAGNGTGTCGTTGACGGTCTGCTCNANGAAGTCGATGGCGCGGCCCAGGTCATAGCCTTCGGCCATGTTGGCGGACAGGGTGATCGCCGGCAGCCGGTCCACCCGGCGCAGTTCCGGCGAGGCGCCCACGGTTTTCAGATCCACCACGCTGGACAGCGGCACCAGCTCGCCGGCGTCGGTGCGCACGTAAATCGGATTGACGTCGTCGGGCACCCGCGCTTCGCTTTCATTCGCTTCCAGCAGCACATCGTACTCGCGGCCCCGATCCACATAGGTGGAGGCCTGCAGGGTGGCGAACATGGCCTGCAGGGTCTGGCCCACGTCCTCGGCGGACAGGCCGAAGTCGGCGGCCCGCTCCCGGTTCAGTTCCACATTGAGCTGCGGCTGGGTTTCCTCGTAGTTGGTATCCACGCTGAGCAGGTTGGGGTTGTCCTCCATGGAGGCCATCACCGATTCGCTCCAGCGCTGCACCGATTCGTAGTCCGGCCCGCCGATCACCACTTCAAGCTGCTGGTTGAAGGCGCTCTGCCCCAGGCCCGGCGGGTTCACCGCGAACGCGCGCAGGCCCGCCACCTGGCCCAGCTCGCCGCGCAGTTGCTGGACGATCTCCTGCTGGCTGCGCTGGCGCTCGCCCCAGGGTTTGAGCCGGGTGATCATAAAGGCGTTTTCCGGCTGCCCCCGGAAGCCGACGATGGACAGCACCCGCTCGGCCTCGCCGTTGTCCACCAACGGCTGCATCAGGGCTTCCACCTCCTTGATGTGGTGGGTGGTGTAGTCCGCGGTGGCGCCCTGGGGCGCGGTGGCCGGCACGATGAACACGCCCCGGTCCTCGGTGGGCGCCAGCTCCCGGGGCACACCGGTGTACGCCAGGCCGGCCAGCACACAGATCAGCGCCGCCACGCCCAGCACCGGCCAGGGGTTGGCCAGGCAACGCTTCAGGCCCCTGGCGTAGCCACCGTTAAGACGGGCCAGACCCCGCTCGAGCAGGTGTTTGTTTTCATCTTCCTTGCGGTGGCGGTGCAGCCAGCGCGAGCACAGCATCGGCGCCAGGCTGAGCGCCACCACGCTGGAAATCACCACCGCCGCCGCCAGGGTGAAGCCGAACTCGCCGAACAGCCGCCCCACGTCGCCGCCCATGAACGAAATCGGCACGAACACCGCCACCAGGGTGAGGGTGGTGGCTACCACCGCGAACGCCACCTGGCGTGCCCCCAGGTAGGCGGCCACCAGTCGGGATTCGCCTTCGTCGATACGGCGTTGAATGTTCTCCAGCATGACGATGGCGTCGTCGACCACCAGGCCGATGGCGAGGATCAGCGCCAGCAGGGTGAGCACGTTGATGGAGAAGTCCAACGCCCCCAGGCCCATGAAGGCGCCGATCACCGACACCGGAATAGTGACGGCCGGGATCAGGGTGGCGCGCAGGTTGCCCAGGAACGCGAAGATCACCAGGATCACCAGGGTCATGGACAGGCCCAGGGTGATCAGCACTTCCCGGATGGAGGCGCGGATAAACAGGGATTCGTCGTAATTGACGTCCAGCGCGATGTCGGCGGGCAGGTTCTCGCGGATCCGCTCGATCTCGGCGCGCACGTTGTCCGAGACCGACACGGTGTTGGCCTTGGATTGGCGGATAATGCCCAGGCCCACGGCGGTCTCGCCGTTGGCGCGCAGCTCGGTGTCGTCGTTCTCGACCCCCAGCTCCACCCGCGCCACGTCGCCCACCCGCAACTGGTAGCTGCCCTGCTGACGCAGCACCAGATCGCGGAATTCCTCGACGGTGGCGAGCCGGTTGTCGGCGCGTACCGTGAAGCTGCGGCTGTCGGACTCCAGGCGTCCGGCGGGCAGCTCCACGTTATTGGCGCGCAGCGCCGTGGCGATGTCGTTGACCGCGATGCCGTTGGCGGCCATGCGCTGGCGGTCCAGCCAGACCCGCATGGCGTAGCGGCGCTCGCCGCCGATGTTCACCTCGGACACGCCGTCGAGCACCGCGAAGCGGTCCACCAGGCTGCATTCGGCGAAGTCGGTGAGTTCCTGGGTGGCCAGGGTGTCGCTGCTGAGCGTCACCCAGATGATCGGCCGGGCGTCGGAGTCGCTCTTCGCGATCACCGGCGCTTCGGCTTCTTCAGGGAGCTGATTGATGATGCGGGAAACGGCGTCGCGCACGTCGTTGGCGGCGATATCCAGGTCCCGGTCCAGATCGAACTCCACCGAGGTGCGCGCCGAGCCCAGCCGCGAGCGGGACTCTATACGGCTGACGCCCTCGACGCCGGCGATGGCCCCTTCCACCACCTGGATGATCTGGGTATCCAGCACCTCCGGGGCGGCGCCTTCGTAGGTGACTTCCACGGACACCTGGGGCGGGTCGATATCGGGATATTCGCGGATCGGCAGCTTCATCAGCGCGCTGATGCCGAAAACCACGATCAACAGGCTGACCACGGTGGCGAAGACCGGCCGTTTGACCGACACATCGCTGAGTACCATCAGGCCGGCTCCTCCAGGAGCGCGCGCTGGGCGGGCATCAGAGCCCCCTCATCCTCGACCACCTTGACCGGGGCGCCGCTGCCGAGGCGGCTGTGGCCGTTGACGATCACCGGTTGCCCCTGGTCCAGGCCGGCGGTGATTTCCACCCAGCCGTCCCGACGCCCGCCCAGACTCACCGGCAGCCGCTCGGCGACGTCGTCGTTGCTCACGGTGAACACGTAGCTCTGCGCGCCCTGGGAGATCACCGCCTGTTCGGGCACCAGCAGCGCCGGATGCTCCGCCAGCAACACCGACACCTGCAGGAACTGGCCCGGACGCAACAGGGAGTCGGCGTTATCCAGCAGGGCCTTCACCGTGAGGCTGCGGCTGGCGGCCTCCACCCGGCTGTCGAGCAGGGCGATCTTGCCGCGAAATACCTTGTCCGGGTAGGCGTCGCTGGTGACTTCCACGGTCAGATCGGGGCGGATCCGGGACAGGTAACGTTCCGGCACCTGAAAGTTCACCTCCAGGTTGCGCACGCTGTCCAGGGTGGTGACCGGCGCCCCCACTTGCAAAAAGGCCCCTTCGTCCACCTGGCGCAGCCCCACCACGCCGTCGAACGGCGCGCGCAGTGAGTGGTCCTCGAGCGCCACGCGGCTGGCTTCCATGATGGCCCGGGCGGACTCCATGGTGGTTTTCAGGTTGGCGACTTCGGCTTCGGAAATGGCGCTGCCGCCGACCAGCCTTGATGCACGCTGGTAATCGGAGAGCGCGCGCTGGTAGTCGGCGCGGGTGCGGTCGGTCTCGGCGCGGGCGGCGCGGGCATCCAGGGTCACCAGCAGGTCGCCGGCCTCCACGTCCTGGCTCTCCTGGAAATGGATCTTGTCGACGCGGCCGTCCACCTGGGTGACCAGAACAATGGCACGGGTGGCGCGGGCGGTGCCGACCACTTCCAGGTTATCGCTCAGCGGCCGGCTGATGGCGGGGACCACGTTCACCGTCGTGGGAGGACGCTGCGGCGCGGCGGCGCTTTCCCCATCACTCAGCCACCACCAACCCACGGCGGCCATCACGGCGATCACCGCCAGGCCCGCGATCACTCGCAACATTATTCTACTCCAGGCTCACAGGCACCCCGGTGCCTGTTGAGGCCGGCCCGGCTTAAGGTGCGCTCGGTTTATCATTAGGATATCGGCCCGTCCCTGGCCGGGCCCACGCGCGAACGCCCCGGGCCTGCCAGGTAACAGACCCGGTCCGGTGAGCGTGGTTCCCGCAGCCTACACGGTTTCCGCTTCTGGCAGGGTGAAAATTCGGATCAACGGGAAGGAAAAACGGGCCGGCGGACGCCGGCCCGGGCAGGGGGTGTCACACCATTTCGGCGCGCATCTTCTTCTTGTCCAGTTTGCCCACCGAGGTGCGGGGCAGCTCGTCCACGAACACCACCCGGTCGGGGATGCCGTAGCGGCTGATCACGCCCTTGTCGGCGTACTGGCTGACCAGTTCCTTGATCGCGTCTTCGTCCACTTCACCGCCCTTGACCACCAGGGCCACCGGGCGCTCGCCCCATTTCTGGTCCTCCACGCCGACCACCGCGCATTCGGCCACGCCGTCGTGCTGCAGAATCAGCCCTTCCAGATCCAGGGAAGAGATCCACTCGCCGCCGGTCTTGATCACGTCCTTGATACGGTCGGTGATCTTGAGCCAGCCGTCGGCGTCGATCACGCCGATGTCCCCGGTGTGCATCCAGCCGCCGTGCCACAGCTTCTTGGAGTTGTCCTCGTCCTTCAGGTAACCCTGGGTCAGCCAGGGCGCGCGCAGCACCAGCTCGCCCTGGGTTTTACCGTCGCGGGGTACTTCGTTCATGTTGTCGTCGACGATCCGCATCTGCGCCATGGGCACCGGGCGGCCGGTGCGGGTGCGGTAGTCCACCTGGGTTTCCAGGTCCGCGTCTTCCAGCTCCGGGGGCAGCAACGCCAGGGAAATCAGCGGGCAGGTTTCGCTCATGCCGTAACCGGTGTAGATGTCGATGCCGCGCTCCAGCGCGCCCTTGGCCAGGGACTTGGGCAGCGCCGAGCCGCCGATGATCACCTTCCAGCCGTTCAGGTCCACGTTCTTGGCGGCCTCGGCCTGCAGCAGCATCTGGATGATGGTGGGCACGCAGTGGGAGAAGGTGACTTTCTCGGTGACCAGCAGCTTGAGCAGGGTCTCCGGCAGGTAGCGGCCCGGGTACACCTGCTTGACGCCCAGCAGCGTCGCCACATAGGGCACGCCCCAGGCGTGCACGTGGAACATGGGCGTGATCGGCATGTAGACGTCGTCCTGGTTGAAACGTCCGTGCCCGGAACCGGACAGCGCGGCGCGGCCGGCGAAGGTGTGCAGCACCAGCTGCCGGTGGGAGAAGTACACGCCCTTGGGCAGGCCGGTGGTGCCGGTGGTGTAGAAGGTGGTGGCGCGGGTGTTTTCGTCCAGCTCCGGGAAATCGAATTCAGCCGGGGCCTGTTGCAGCAGGGCTTCGTACTCGCCGGCAATGTCCAGTTGGGAATCCAGGTTGCCGCCTTCGTCGTCCAGCAGCACATAGCGTTTCACGGTTTCGATGCGGTCTTTCAGCTCTTCGAGAACCGGCAGAAACTCCCGGTTCACCAGAATCACGTCGTCCTCGGCGTGGTTCAGGGTGTAGAGAATCTGTTCCGGGCTCAGGCGCACGTTCACCGTATGCAGCACCGCGCCCATCATCGGGATGGCGAAGAACGCTTCCAGGTAACGGTGGGTGTCCCAGTCCATCACCGCCACGGTGTCGCCGGGCTTGACCCCGCACTCCGCCAGCGCGCCGGCGAGCCGGTTGACCCGCTCTTCCAGATCCCGGTAGCTCATGCGACGCTGGTCCGCGTAGACGATCTCCTGCTCGGGAGCGTTACGCACGCCGGATTCCAGAATGCTGTTGATCACCAGCGGCGATTCCACCGCTTCGGCGGTGCGCTGAATGGTCAGGTCGTTACTCATTGCTCTCTCCATCACCAAACAAAAATTAAAAAGTGAAACAGGGTCACGGTCCCGGGTTCAGCCCGGGCCGGTCAGTTTAAGGGGATCCAGCAGCGCTTCCAGACGCTGGCGATCCAGATCGGTGTGCGCAAGCGCCACCTCAATCACCGGCTGACCGGTGGAAAACGCTTCCTTGGCGATGGCGGCGGCCTTTTCGTAGCCGATCACCGGATTCAGGGCGGTGACCAGAATCGGGTTGCGGCCCACGCCTTCCGCCAGGTGCTCCTGGTTCCAGGTCAGCCCTTCGATGGCCTGGTCGGCCAGATTACGGCAGCTGTTGGCCAGCCAGCGGGTCATATCCAGCAGATTGGTGGCCACCAGCGGCAGCATCACGTTGAGCTGGAAGTTGCCGCTCTGGGCCGCCACGGTGTTGGCCTGGTCCAGCCCCATGACCTGGGCCGCCACCATGGTGGCGGACTCGCAGATTACCGGGTTTACCTTGCCGGGCATGATCGACGACCCGGGCTGGGTGGCCGGCAGTTGCAGCTCCGATAACCCGTGAATCGGCCCGGAATTCATCCAGCGCAGGTCGTTGCTGATTTTCATCAGCACCACCGCCAGGCCGCGCAGGGCGGCGGACAGGTTCAAGGGCGCGTCCACCGCGCTTTGCGCCACCGAAGGATACGGCAAGGCGGTGAAGGGTTCACCGGTGTCGTCCGCCAGGGCGGCGGCGAAGCGGTCACCGAATTCCGCATGGGCGTTGATGCCGGTGCCCACCGCGGTGCCGCCCTGGGGCAGCGCGTGCAGCTCGTTGCGGGCGCGCGCCAGACGCTCGCTGGCGGCCTGCAGCTGCAGCACCCAGGTGCGCAGTTCCTGCTCCACCGTCACCGGCATGGCGTCCATCAGATGGGTGCGGCCGGTTTTCACCAGGTCTTTCCCCTCCCGGGCGCGCAGGCCCAAGGTGGCGATCAGGTGTTCCAGGTCGGGCAGCAGCTGCTCGCTGACCGCCATCACCGAGGACAGGTGCATGGCGGTGGGAATGGTGTCGTTGCTGCTCTGCCCCAGGTTGACGTGGTCGTTGGGGTGCACGCCGGCGTCGCCGCACAGCCGGGCGATCACCTCGTTGACGTTCATATTGGTGCTGGTGCCGGAACCGGTTTGAAACACGTCCACCGGAAACTGGTCGGCGTGGGCGCCGCCCAGCAGTTCGTCGCAGGCGGCGACGATGGCCCGGCGGCGCTGGTCGTCAAGCAACTCCAGGTCGGCGTTGACGTTGGCGGCGCAGCGCTTCACACGCACCACCGCCTGGATAAAGCGGTCCGGCAGGTGCCGGCCGCTAATCGGAAAGTTGTCCACCGCCCTCTGCGTCTGGGCGCCCCAGAGTGCTTCGGCGGGAACCTCGATCTCTCCCAGGGAATCCTTCTCCAAACGGGTATCGCTCATGACTTCTCCTTGCGGCCCGGTGTCGGCCGGCGACGGGTCTTGGTCGGCACTCAGTATCGGCAACCGGGTGCGACGGGTCCACCTTCGCCGCGGCTTCAGCCCGCCACCGGGCCGCTTTCCACACGATCCCGCCCGGCCTGCTTGGCCTGGTAGAGACGTTTGTCGCCGGTCTCCATAAGCTGTTCCAGGGTGTCGCCGTCGCGGCCCCACAGGGCCACGCCGATGCTGCAGGACAGCGAGACCGTCACCGCCTGATCCCGGTAGGGGGTGTCGCGGATCAAGCGGCGCAGGCTGGCCGCCACCTTGATCGCTTCCTCGAGCCCGGTGTCCGGCAGTAACACGGTGAATTCCTCGCCGCCGACCCGGCACACCAGGTCGGAAGCGCGCAGCCGCCGGCGCAGGATATTGGCCACGTGAATCAGCACCTGGTCACCGACCGCGTGGCCGTGGGTGTCGTTGACCTTCTTGAAGTAATCCAGATCCAGTACCAGCAGGGTCAGGTCGGCGTCGTAGCGCTGCGCCCGGTGCCGCTCCTGCTGGAAGGATTCACGGAAGCGGTACAGATTGGCCAGCCGCGTGAGCGGATCGGTGGAAGCGATCACCATCAGGCCGGCGCGGGCCTTTTCGCTGCCCCGCTCGTAGACGTAGGCGAAGGCCAGCGCCACCGCGCAGGAAATCAGAATATTGGCGAGGCTGGCGAAGTGAAATTCGTACAGCAAACGCGGATGCTTGATCACGAAAATGGCGAAGGCGGTGAGCATGAAGAACACCGCCACCGCGAAACCCAGCCGCAGCCCCAACAACAGATGGGAGATCACCGGAATAATGTAGACCCACAGGAACACCGTCGGTGAGGTGCCGGGCAGGTACATCGCCACCATCATGATGGTCAAAAAGGGAATCAGATAAACCAGCGTCCAGACCCGCAGATTGCGGGTACGGCTGACCACCACATACAGCATCATCGACGCCGCGCCGGTGACCAGCTCGATGGTGGCCAGCAGGTGCAGCCCCCGTTGCGTGTTAATCACGAAGAATAAAGCACCGGACACCCCGGTGATGATCAGCAGTGCTTTGAGCAGCGCCCGGCGTTGCCCCTGGGCGCCCTGCACTTCAAGCGTTTCGTTTGTCCCCATTGCGTCATTCGCCCCCCACGAGCATGCGCATCCTGCCTGTTCCCCCGACCGGAACCGGGCCGGTGCTGGCATTTAGCCAGTAGGGAAGATACCGAAAATACCGTCCGGGTTCATTTACCGATGCAGAAGGAGGAAAAAATACGTCCCAGCAGGTCGTCGGCGGTGAAGGCGCCGGTGATCTCTTCCAGCGCCTGCTGGGCCGCCCGCAGGTCCTCGGCGAGCAGCTCGCCGGCGGCGTGCCGGTGCAGCTGGTCGGCGCCCTTGGCCAGGGCGGCGAGGGCGTCCTGGAGAGCGGTGATATGACGGCGGCGGGCGGAGAAACGGCTTTGCGCCTCGCCCTGGTAGCCGGCGGCGGCTTTGAGATGCCGGCGCAGCGCGTCCATGCCGGCGCCGCTGGCGGCGGACAGGATGAAGGTGTCCGGCCGTTCCGGGTGGGGGCCCGGCGGGTCGCCGCTCAGGTCGGCCTTGTTGAGCACCAGGGTCACCGGCAGATCCAGATCGTCCAGTTGCTGCTGGCTCTGCGGCAGCAGCGTAGCCAGATCATCCAGGTTGTCCGGGGTCTCCTGGGCGTCCACCACCACCAGTAGGCGGTCCGCCTTCTTGATTTCGGCGAACGCCCGGCGGATGCCCTCCTGCTCGATCTGGTCGCCGCTTTCCCGCAGGCCGGCGGTGTCGATCAGATTGAGCGGCATGCCGTCCAGCTGGATCGCTTCGCGCAGCACGTCCCGGGTGGTGCCGGCCACCTCGGTGACGATGGCGGCGTCGAAACCGGCCAGGGCGTTCATCAGCGAGGATTTCCCCGCGTTGGGCCGGCCGGCGATCACCAGGGTCAGGCCCTCCCGGACCAGGCGCCCCTGGCGGGCGCTGGCCAGCACCTCCTCCGCCTGACGGATCAGCCCGCGCAGGTCGTCGGCCACCCCGCCTTCGGAGAGGAAATCGATCTCCTCCTCGGGGAAGTCGATGGCCGCTTCCACATAGATGCGCAACTGAATGAGCTGCTCGACCAGGGTGTTCACTTCCCGGGAGAACGCGCCCTGCAGGGAGTTCAGGGCGGCGCGGGCGGATTCCCGGGTGCCGGCGTCGATCAGATCGGCGATCGCCTCCGCCTGGGTGAGGTCCATCTTGTCGTTGAGGAAGGCCCGCTGGGAGAACTCCCCGGCGCGGGCCTGGCGGGCACCGTGGTGCACGCAGGCGGCCACCAGCATATCCAGGATCACCGGGCCGCCGTGGCCCTGCAATTCCACCACTTCCTCGCCGGTGAAGGAGCCCGGTGCCGGGAACCAGAGCACCAGGCCCTCGTCGATCACCTGGCCTTCCGGATCCTTGAAGGTGCTGAAATGCGCCTTTCTGGGCGAAAGTGAGCGCTCACCAATGAGCAATCTGGCAATGTCGAGCGCGCGATCACCGGACAGACGCAGCACACCCACGCCTCCCCGGCCGGGGGCGGTGGCGATGGCGACGATGGTGTCGGAGCTGGCTGCGGACATGGCGGGATTATAGGGAGCCCTGGCGGTGGGACGCCAGACAGGGACGGTGAAAAGAAAAAGCCGGCCTTGTCGGGCCGGCTTGGGTTTCTTCGCCGCGGTGGGTGATCACCCGCCGCGTTCGATCTTGCGGGTGATCAGATACTGCTGGGCGATCGACAACAGGTTGTTGGTCAGCCAGTACAGCACCAGACCCGCCGGGAACCACAGCATGAACACCGAGAAGATCACCGGCATCCATTTCATCACCTGGGCCTGGGTGGGATCCGCCGGTGTCGGGTTGAGGCGGGTCTGCAGGAACATGGACGCGCCCATCAGAATCGGCAGGACAAAGTACGGGTCCATCACCGACAGGTCGTTGATCCACAGGAAGAACGGCGCCTGGCGCAGTTCCACCGATTCCAGCAGCACATAGTAGAGCGAGATGAACACCGGCATCTGCACCAGAATCGGCAGGCAGCCGCCCAGGGGGTTGATCTTCTCCCGCTGGAACAGCTTCATGGTTTCCTGCTGCTGCTTCTGCCGGTCGCCCTTGTTCTCTTCCTTGATGCGCTGCATCTCGGGGGCCACTTTGCGCATCTTGGCCATGGACCGGTAGCTGGTGGCGCTGAGCTTGAAGAACAGGGACTTGATCACCAGCGTCAGCAGGATGATCGCCACGCCCCAGTTGCCGACCCCGAAGCCGAGATCCATCTGCAGGCCGAAGATATCCANCTCGCCGCTCTGCAGGAACACCAGCAGGTGGAAGATCGGCTGGGCCAGGAACCACAGCCAGCCGTAGTCCACGGTCATGTTAAAGCCGGGGCTGATCGCTTCCAGGCGATCCTGGATCTTGGGACCGGTGTAGAACTCCGCGTAGAACACCTTTTCCTCGCCGGGCTGAACTTCCGCCGAGGCGGACACGAAGCGCAGCAGGTATTCGTTGCGGTTCTCGCGGTACAGGGTGGAGTAGGTGTAGCGCCCCTGGGCATCGGGAATCCAGGCGGACACGAAATAGTGCTGGAGCATGGCAATCCAGCCACCCTCCTGGGTGAGCCGCAGCGGCTCGTCCTGCATGTCGTCGAACGGCAGCTTGTTGTAGGGCTTGTCCTGGCTCCAGTACGCCGCGCCCAGGTAGGTGGGCATGGGAATAAAGCCCTGGGTGCTTTTGCCCGGGTCTTCGCTGCCGTCGCGTTTGATCTGGCCGTAGAGCGCGCCCTGCCAGGCCTCGCCGCTGTTGTTGCGGACAATATGGCTGACCCGGACCAGGTAGCTGCCGCGCTCGAAGGTATAGCGTTTGATGATCTCCACTCCGCCGCTCTGGCTCAGGGTGAGATCCACGTTGAGTTCTTTCTCGCCGTCCTGCAGGCGGTAGCGGTCCTGCCCGGCCTGCCAGGTGGGACGGCCTTCGGCGGTGTCGGTGCCGTTCTTGCCGACCAGCCCGCTTTGCGCCACATAGGTCCGGCCGGCGTCGTTCTGCAGCAGAACGAACGGCTGATCCGGGGTGTCCGCGTGGCGCGGGTATTCCGGCAGGGCCACCCGAACGATGTCGCCGCCCAGGGGATCGATCTCCAAGGCCAGCACATCGGTATTCACTTCAATGCGCTGCTCGGCGTCACCGCTCTGGGAGTCCGGGGCCGGCGCCTCGGCCTGCTGCTCGCCGGCGGGTTCCGGCACGGTGCCCTCGGCGCTGTCCGGCTGCGGCAGCGGGTCGCTGTCATTGGCGGGGGCGGTGTCGTCGGCCAGGGTTTGTTCCTGGGCCACCGGCGTGGTCTGCGGGGACATATAGTCCCGTTGCCACGCCTGGATCATCAGGTAGGAAACAACGGCAATACCAGTGATCACTAACGCGCGAGGGATATCCATAATTCGATTGGGTTCTGGCGAGAAAAAGCGGACGGCAGTTTCTCAGTCTTGCCCACGCTTGGCAAGCAGCTTGTCCAGCAGCTCGGACAGGGCCGGTGTCAACGAACGCCCCCCTTCCTTGGGACAAGGGCCCCGCAGGAGCACGATCAGATCCAGGCCGGCCAGCTCATGCTGGCGCAAACGGAACTGTTCGCGGGCACGGCGCTTGATCGCGGCGCGGTCCACGGCGTGGCGTGCTTTACGACGGCCGATCACCAGACCCAGTCGTGCCTGGGGCAGGTCGTTACGGCGGGCAAGAATGAGAAAATAACGGTCGGAGACCCGCCAGTCCGGNNCGTTGAACACGGCCTGGAACTGGGCGCCGTCAAGCAGGCGCTGTTCTCGGGTGAAGCGGAAGGACGGGNTATCGGGCGCTGACACTGGCACCATGGCGNNANCGGANGACAGCGGTCAGCGCCNGAGGCTGACTCAGGCTGTCAGCCGTTTACGACCNTTGGCGCGACGTGCCGCGACGATTTTGCGGCCATTTTTGGTGGCCATGCGGGCACGGAAACCGTGGTTACGCTTACGCTTGATGTTGCTCGGCTGGAATGTCCGTTTCATGGCGTCATCCCCAAATAGGAAGTCNTGGGCTTAAGAGGNCGCGGATAATAGTCGTGCGNGGGCNGGCTGTCAACCNGNCTTTCCGGAGCGGNTCGGGGTGTTACTAATAGAATTAAATATTTATATGTTTTTAGTAGCAGTGGTAATANTAAGGGAAGGCCGTTTCTGTGGATAAGCGAAAAAAAACGATATAAAGCAATCATTTAGCCTGTTGGCAACTGACGTATAACTGTGTGTAAGTCACGGGGACGAACGGGGGACAGCCGGTGACCAACTGGGGACGGAATCCATGCACCGGGTTATCCCCANAGTTGTGAGCCCGGGTGCGCACAGGGTTACCGCCGTAGTTATCCACAGGAAAAGTAAAAAGAAAAAGGTCCGGGGAGCTGTGGATAATTGGCCGGACGGGGGTATAGAATGCAACGTCTTATTCACCATCGACGGTAAAGGCGGGGATGTGTCCGAGGAGCTTTGGAATCGCTGTTTGACTCGGCTGGAAGACGAACTGCCGTCCCAGCAATTCAACATGTGGATCCGGCCGTTNCAGGTGACGGCTTCCGAGGATGGCGGAGAATTGACGCTTTTCGCGCCTAATCGCTTCGTGGTCGACTGGGTTCGCGACAAATACGTGGANCGTATCAGCGAGGTGCTGGGNGANCTGAAGAGCGGCCCCCTGNCCCAGTTACGGTTGGAAGTNGGCAGCTCCCGGGCCNCCCCGGCACCCCGGCAACCGGAGGCCGGNGCCGCCCGTGGCCGCCCCGCCGACAGCCGCGCGGCGCCGGTGATCGAGCCCCGCGCCAAGGCGGTGTCGCCGGAGCTGGGCGGTGCCGCCAAACACCGCAGCAATCTGAATTCGGGCTTCACCTTTCTGACTTTCGTGGAAGGCAAGTCCAACCGCATTGCCTGCGCGGCGGCTCAGCAGGTGGCGGAGAACCCGGCCAGCCACGGCTATAACCCGCTGCTGCTGTATGGCGGTGTGGGGCTCGGTAAGACCCACCTGATGCATGCGGTGGGCAACGAGCTGATGCGCCGCAACCCCAACGCCAAGGTGGTCTATCTGCACAGTGAGCGGTTCGTGGCGGACATGATCTCGGCGTTGCGGAATAAGACCATCAACGAGTTCAAGCGCTTCTACCGTTCGGTGGACGCCCTGCTGATTGATGATATTCAGTTTTTTGCAGGTAAGGAGCAGTCCCAGGAGGAGTTTTTCCACACCTTTAATGCGTTGTTGGAAAACGGGCAGCAAATCATCCTGACATGCGATAAATTCCCTAAGGAAGTGGACGGCCTTGAGGAACGGCTGAAAAGCCGGTTCGGGTGGGGGCTGTCGCAACCGCTGGAGCCGCCGGAGCTGGAGACGCGGGTCGCGATCCTGAAAAAGAAGGCGGAGGAGGCGCGCGTCGAGCTGCCCAATGACGCGGCGTTCTTTATTGCCCAGCGCATTCGCTCCAACGTGCGCGAGCTGGAAGGCGCGCTGCGCCGTGTGATCGCCCATGTGCGCTTCACCGGGGCGCAGATCGATATCGGCCTGATCAAGGAAGCGCTCAAGGATCTGATCGCCCTGCAGGCCCGCCAGATCAGCATCGACAATATCCAGCGCACGGTGGCGGAGTACTACAAGATCAAGGTGCCGGACCTGCACTCACCGCGGCGTACCCGCTCGGTGGCCAGGCCGCGCCAGGTGGCGATGGCGTTGTCCAAGGAGTTGACCAGCCATAGCCTGCCCGAGATCGGGGAAAGCTTCGGCGGCCGGGACCACACCACGGTANTGCATGCCTGCCGGAAGGTGCTGGAGCTGCGCGAATCCAATCCGGAAATAGAAGAAGATTATCAAAACCTCCTGAGGACCCTGACGTCCTGACGGATCAACTGAAACGGGAAAGCGACATGAAATTCTCCATCAACCGTGAACAACTGCTCAAACCGCTACAGCAAGTTGCCGCGGTGGTCGAAAAACGCCAAACGCTGCCGGTTTTGTCCAATGTGCTCATGGAAGTGGGGGACGGCCAACTTTCCTTGACCGGCACCGANCTGGAACTGGAGCTGGTGGCGCNNTTGCCGCTGGANGGNGAACACCAGNCCGGNGAAACCACGGTGCCGGCCCGCAAGCTGGTGGACATCGCCAAGAGCCTGCCGGCGGANGCGGANATCCGNTTCGAGGTGGACGGCGANAGAATGCTGGTGCGCTCCGGCCGCAGCCGTTTCTCCCTGGCCACTCTGCCCGCGTCCGAGTTTCCCAATCAGGAAGAGGACAACAGCGGTTCGGTGCTGGAGATCGCGCCCCATACCCTGCGTCAGTTGATCGACCATACCGCTTTCTCCATGGCCCAGCAGGACGTCCGCTACTACCTTAACGGCATGCTGTTCGAGCTGCGCTCCGGTATGCTGCGGGCGGTGTCCACCGACGGTCACCGCCTGGCGCTGTGCGACGCGGCCCTGGAAGGCCAGAGCGAGGAAGCCGGCGTGATCCTGCCCCGCAAGGGTGTCATGGAGCTGGCGCGGATCCTGTCCGACGCGGCGGAGAACGCACGCCTCACCCTGGGCCGTAACCACATTCGCATTGTAGCCGGATCGATTACCTTTACCTCCAAACTGGTGGACGGCAAGTTCCCGGAGTACGAACGCGTGATTCCCAAGGACGGCAGCCGGGTGGTGATGGCTGATCGGGAAACGCTGCGCCAGGCGCTGAGCCGGGTGGCGATTCTTTCCAACGAGAAGTATCGCGGTGTGCGGGTGCAGCTTTCCGAAGGCAGCCTGCGTATCGTCGCTAACAACCCGGAGCAGGAAGAAGCGGAAGAGGAAGTGTCCGTGGACTACCAGGGTGGCCCCCTGGAGATCGGCTTCAATGTCAGCTACCTGCTCGACGTCCTCAACACCATGGACGGCACCCAGGCCCGCCTGGAACTGGGCGACAGCAACAGCAGTGCTCTGATTACCGATCCGGAGCACGAGGCGGCCATTTATGTGGTTATGCCGATGCGCCTCTAGGGCGCGCCCCCTGCCAAGCACCGGCGCCTGCTTTCAGCGGGCGCCCACTCTTCCCCGCCTTCTTGCCCTTTCATGCTAGCTGATCTGCGACTCACGGATTTCCGTAACTATCAGCAGGCGGAGCTTTCGCCGGCGCCGGGACTGAATCTGATTGTCGGCGCCAACGGCAGCGGCAAAACCAGTCTGCTGGAAGCGATCTACTTTATCGGCAGTGGCGGTCGCTCCTTTCGCGGTGGCCGGTTGTCCCGGCTGGTCCGTGACGGCGCGGACGCCGCCACCCTGTTCGCCCGCGTGGAGATTGGTGAAAACCATCACCGGCTCGGCATTCGCCGCGCCCCCGGCGGCATCCAGTCGCTGAAGCTCAATGGCGCCACGCCAGGAGCCCTGAGCGATGTGGCTGCCCTGCTTCCTGTGCTGGCGTTGCACCCCCAGTCGGTGGAGTTGATCTTCGGGCCCTCCGCCCTGCGCCGGCGGTTTTTGGACTGGGGAATGTTCCACGTGGAACATTCCTTCCTGCCGGTGTGGAAGGAAGCCAGCGCCGCCCTGAAGCAACGCAATGCCCTGCTGCGCAGCGGCCGGGTNACCCCCCGTGAGTTGGGCTATTGGGACCAGAAACTGGCGGCCAGTTCTGATAGTATTGAACGGTTACGTGATGGGTATCTGCAGCGGCTGAAAAGCCGCTGGCTGGAAGCGATGGCGTTGCTCGCTCCGGAGATCAAAGGCGGGCTGGTTTTGCAGACCGGGCGCCGGGAGGGCGAATCCTATCTGGACGCCCTGGCCCGNTCCCGCGATGAAGATTTGCGTCGCGGGTTTACCCACACCGGCTTTCACCGTGCCGAGCTCAAGATCACGGCGGGTGGCAGCCTTGCCCGGGACCGGGTGTCCCGAGGCCAGGCCAAGATCATGGCCTACGGCCTGGTGCTGGCCCAGCTTCCCCTGATCCAGGAGGCCGGGAAGGTCTGCACGCTGCTGGTGGATGATCTGGGNTCTGAACTGGATCAGACCCACCGGGCCACGTTGCTGGGGTTTCTGGCGGCGGGATCACACCAAACATTGATAACGGCGGNGGACAGGGAGCACCTGGACCCCGCTTTTGATGAGCATAAGGGCGCTGCGGCCCGAATGTTCCACGTGGAACATGGCCGTGTTCAGCGGATATCGGACGATCCATAAGGTAAAGACATGGCGGAACAAAACTACGATTCATCCAGCATTAAGGTGCTGAAGGGTCTGGACGCCGTTCGCAAACGTCCCGGCATGTACATCGGTGATACGGATGACGGCACCGGTTTGCATCACATGGTTTTCGAGGTGGTCGATAACTCCATCGACGAATCCCTGGCCGGGCACTGTTCCGAGATCCGGGTGGTCATCCATCCGGATGAATCCATCTCCGTATCGGACAACGGCCGCGGCATCCCCGTGGACATGCACACCGAAGAGGGTGTCAGCGCCGCTCAGGTGATCATGACCGTGCTGCACGCCGGCGGTAAGTTCGACGACAACTCCTACAAGGTCTCCGGGGGGCTGCACGGCGTGGGCGTTTCCGTGGTCAACGCCCTGTCCGAATCCCTGAAGCTGACCATCCGTCGCCACGGCAACGTGTATGAGCAGAGTTACCGCCACGGCGTGCCGGAAAAGCCGCTGGATACGGTGGGCACCACGGACAGCACCGGCACCGCGATTCACTTCCGGCCGTCGTCCGAGACCTTCACCAATATCGAGTTCCACTACGACATCCTGGCGAAGCGACTGCGCGAGCTGAGCTTCCTGAACTCCGGCGTGCGCATCCACCTGAAGGACGAGCGCACCGGCGACGAGGACATCTTTGAGTACGAAGGCGGTCTGAGTGCCTTCGTCACCTACCTCAACCGGAGCAAGACCGCGCTCAATGAGGTATTCCACTTCCAGTTCGACCGGGAAGACGGCATCGCCGTGGAAGTGGCCATGCAGTGGAATGACTCCTACCAGGAGAATATTTTCTGCTTNACCAACAACATTCCCCAGCGCGACGGCGGTGCCCACCTGGCGGGCTTCCGTGCCGCGCTGACCCGTTCGCTGAATAACTACATGGACCGGGAAGGCTTCCTCAAGCGGGAAAAAGCCAACCCCACCGGCGACGACGCCCGNGAAGGCCTGACGGCGGTGATTTCGGTGAAGGTGCCGGATCCCAAGTTNTCCAGCCAGACCAAGGACAAGCTGGTCTCCTCCGAGGTGAAGACCGCCGTTGAGCAGACCATGTCCGAGAAATTTCAGGATTACCTGCTGGAGCATCCGCAGGAAGCCAAGCAGATCGTGCAGAAAATCATCGACGCGGCCCGGGCCCGGGACGCGGCCCGCAAGGCCCGCGACATGACCCGCCGCAAGGGCGCCCTGGATATCGCCGGCCTGCCCGGCAAGCTGGCGGACTGCCAGGAAAAAGACCCGGCGCTCTCCGAGCTCTACATCGTGGAGGGTGATTCCGCGGGCGGCTCCGCCAAGCAGGGCCGGGACCGCAAGTACCAGGCGATCCTGCCGTTGAAGGGTAAGATTCTNAACGTGGAGAAAGCCCGCTTCGACAAGATGCTTTCCTCGCAAGAGGTAGGCACTTTGATTACCGCGCTGGGCTGCGGGATCGGCCGTGATGAATACAACGTGGAAAAGCTGCGCTACCACCGCATCATCATCATGACGGACGCGGACGTGGACGGCTCCCACATCCGCACCCTGCTGCTCACCTTCTTCTTCCGGCAGATGCCGGAGCTGATCGCCCGCGGCCATGTGTATATCGCCCAGCCGCCGCTCTACAAGGTCAAGAAGGGCAAGCAGGAAACCTACATCAAGGATGACCCGGCCCTGGAGGACTACCTCACCAACCTGGCGCTGGAGAAGGCCGCCCTCTACCCGGGCAACGACGCCCCGCCGGTGAGCGGTGAGCCCCTGGGCAACCTGATCGGCGAATACCGCCAGGTGATGCGCATCGTCGACCGCCAGTCCCGGGTGTTCCCGGCGCTGGTGCTCGAGCAGATGATCTACATGCCGTCCGTGGACGAGAGCAAGCTCACCGACGAAGCCTTCATGAAGCAGTGGTGCGCCGATCTGGGCGCCCGCGTGGACGCCCTCACCGACGGCAGCCAGACGTTCACCGTGAGCCCGGAGCTGGACACCGAGAGAGGCCTCTATCTGCCCCATGTGAAGGTGATCGCCCACGGGGTGCCCCGGGAGTACCGGGTGTCACTGGACTTCCTGCAATCGCCGGATTACGGGCGCATCAAGCACCTGGGCGAGACGCTCGAGGGGCTGCTGGCCAGTGACGCGGCCGTGGAGCGCGGTGAAACCCGCAAACCGATCCGCCACTTCGCCGAGGCCCTGGCCTGGCTGATGCAACAGGCCCGCCGCGGCACCAGTGTGCAGCGCTATAAGGGTCTGGGGGAGATGAACGCGGACCAGCTGTGGGAAACCACCATGGATCCCGAGTCCCGTCGGATGCTGCAGGTAACGGTGGAGGATGCGATTGCCGCGGATCAGATCTTCACCACCCTGATGGGCGACGACGTGGACCCGCGCCGCAAGTTCATTGAGTCCAATGCGCTGCAGGTGTCCAATCTGGATATCTAGAAAAAACAGAAGGGAGCAACCGGGCGGGCGCCCGGTTGCCTGGCTCTCAAACCGGCGGGGTTAAACCGCGAAATCTTCCAGCTTGGCGCCGTTTTCCAGGGCTTCGCGCAGCCACACCGGGCGCTTGCCACGGCCGGTCCAGGTTTGCGAGCTGTCGTNCGGGTTGCGGTATTTCACCTTGGCNGGNTTNCGNACGCCTGCTTTCTTCTTGCGNGCGGTGGTTTTGCGAGCCGCCTTNTTCTGCCGGCTGGCTTTTTCCTGCAGCANNTCATCCACGGAAACGCCGAGATCCTTGGCNATCTTGGAAATTTCCGCCTGGGCGCTTTTCACCGCGTCGAGACGTTTCTTCTCGAGCTTTTTCTCAGCCTGCTTGATCAGTTTTTCCAGTTCCGCGACAGAAAGATCGTCNAGATTGATAGTCATTTTCGGTGGTCCTTAATAGATAGGGTCGGCCTTGTGCGGGAAACTGTAGTTATTATTAGAAAAAAACGCAATTANGCTTTCGGGGTTTTGGNCNGTTNACCGGGATAATGTTCAAAAATCCANTGTTCCGCCAGCCGGGTNACGGTTTTTGCGTCTTTATCCTCGGTATTAATGGGCGGGCTGATACGCAAAATAATTTCACCGGGCAAGCGCAGCCAGGAACGGGCCGGCCANCAATCNCCNCTGTTATGACTGATNGCCACCACCGGNACCTTGTTNCGGCAGGCGAGTAACGAACCGCCNTGNTTAAAATGGCCCANNGTNCCGGGTTTCTGNCGGGAGCCTTCCGGATAAATNACCACCGGAATGCCGTCCTTAAGACGCTCGGCNCCCTGNTCCANNACCGCTTTCAGNGCCGCCCTGCCCTTGCCGCGNTCNATGCGNATCGGATTAAGCAGNGCCAGGCCCCAGCCGAAAAACGGCAGCCACAGCAGTTCCCGTTTCAGCACCGTGGCCTGGGGCGAGATCAATAATTGCAGATAAAAGGTTTCCCAACTGCTCTGGTGGTTGGCGATTATCACCATCGGCCCGTCCTGCAAATGCTCGCGGCCCTCCACCCGGATACGCACGCCGTTGAGACGGCCGAGCAGCCACATGGCGAAGCGGGTCCAGATATTCACAAAACGGTAACGTTGATCGCGGGGGAGAAACCAGCCAATCAGCAGGCAGTTGAGACCATGGACAATGCCCACCGCGTTGTAGATAACGAAAAACAGCACACTGCGAATGCGGATGCCCCAACTGGGCGGGCCACCGGCGGGTTCTTTCATGAAGGGTCCTTGAGAAACTGATCGACGAACCCGGCCAGGGAATCGTAAACATCCACCGGGCCCAGGGTTTCCGGCAAGCCTTTGTCGAGGGTGCGCCGGCCCTTGCCGGTCAGCACCAGCACCGGGCGGCAGCCGCGCGCGACGCCGGCTTCCAGGTCCCTCAGACTATCACCAACCATGGGGACACCGGTGACATCGCCATACTCGGCAACAATTTGGTCGATCAGTCCCGGCAACGGTTTGCGGCAGGCGCAGCCGTCGTCCGGACCGTGGGGACAGAAAAAAACGCCGGAAAGCCGGGCCCCGGCGCCCTCCAGGTGGGCCGCCATGGTGCGGTGAATGGCGGCCAGGCCGCCCTGATCGAAATAGCCCCGTGCCAGCCCGGACTGGTTGGTGGCCACCACCACGCGGTACCCGGCGTGATTAAGCCGGGCGATGGCGGCCGCGCTGCCGGGCAGCGGGCGCCACTCCTCGGGGGTTTTGATGTAGGCGTCGGAGTCTTCGTTAATCACCCCGTCGCGGTCGAGAATAACCAGTTTGGATGCGTTCATGGGCGGCAGTATATCAGGCCCGGGCACCGTATCAGGCCATGGTATCGACGATTCCGCCTTCCACCCGCAGGGCCGCCCCGGTGGTGGCGGACGCCTGGGGCGAGGCCGCGTACACCGACATATTGGCCACCTCTTCCACTTCGGCGACCCGCTGGATGATCGAGCTGGGGCGCGCTTCCTGGATAAACTGCTTCTCCATCTCCTGCTCGGACAGGCCGCGCTGCTCCGCCATGCTCTTCAGCATCTTGCGCACGCCCTCGGACCGGGTCGGCCCGGGCAGGATGGCGTTCACCGTGACACCGGTNCCGGCCAGCACCTTGGCCAGGCCCCGGGAAATGGACTGCACGGCGGTCTTGGTCATGCCGTAGTGGACCATTTCGGTGGGAATATTCAGCGCCGATTCGCTGGACAGGAACTGAATGCGGCCCCAACCCCGGTCGCGCATGCCCCGGGCATAGTGGCGGGACAGCCGCACCGCGCTCATCACGTTGATCTGGAAGAACCGCTCCCAGTCGTCGTCGTCGATATCGAAGAAGCCCTTGGGCTCGAAGATGCCCACGTTATTGACCAGGATATCCGCGTCCGGATGGGCGTCGATCAGTGCCTGGCAGCCGTCGGCCCGCCCCAGATCGGCGGCGATGCCGGCGATGCCGTCGCTCTTGGTGTCCTGCTTGAGAGCGTCGNTCGCCTGGTCCACCCGTTCCTGGGTGCGGCCGGTGATCACCACGTCCGCGCCGGCCAGGGCCAGGCCCCGGGCGATACCGAAACCAATACCGGCGGTGGAGCCGGAAACGATCGCTTTCTTGCCTGAGAGGTCAATGCGCATGGGGACTCCTTCGAGTTAAGCGGAATTACCCTATGCAGTGGCGCCGAGGTGAGAACTTCTCAAGGGCCAAGCCCCACAAATCTTGCTTCGTAGACGCCCATTGCGGTGTGCTCCCAATGGAGGTTCGATCTCGGTGCCGGTGTCCAGGACTGTGTGAGGCAGGGAGCCGAACACAAGCCTCCAGGGATGGATTCACGGCGGGTCCTGGACACCGGCACCGAGAGCGAACCGCGCTACGAAGCCGCTAAATGGGTAGAACGCTCCTATTCCTGCAGCAGACTGATGTCGGCCACGTTGAGGAACAGATCACGCAGGAAGGTGAGCAGCGCCAGGCGGTTGTCGCGCACCGCCGGGTCCTCGGCCATCACCATCACCTGGTCGAAGAAGGCGTCCACCGGCTCGCGCAGTTCGGCGAGCAGTGCCAGCACCGCTTCGTAGTTGCCCTCTTCCAGCAACGGCTCGGAGCGGGCGTAGGCGTCCACCACCATGTCGGTGAGGGTCTGCTCCGCCTCTTCCTCGAGCAGGGCACCGTCGATCTCTTCCGGCGGCGCTTTGTCGAGCTTGGCGAGGATGTTGGAGACGCGCTTGTTGGCGGCCGCCAGGGCCTGGGCTTCGTCGCGGTTCTGGAACGCCGCCACCGCCCGCACCCGGCGGTCGAAATCCAGCGGCCGGCGGCAGGCTTCGTCGAGGGCCAGCACCGACAGGATCACCGGCGTGGCGAAGCCCTGCTCCTGGTACATGGCGCGGTAGCGGCCTTTGACGAAGTCGAAGGCCTCGTCCACCCGGTCGGCGTCGATGCGCTGGCCGAGGGCCACCGCCGCCTGGTCGAGCAGGTCGCGCAGGTCCAGCGGCAGCTGGTTGTCGATGATGATGCGCAGGATGCCCAGGGTGGCGCGGCGCAGCGCGTAGGGGTCCTTGGTGCCGGAGGGCTTCTGGCCGATGCCGAAGATACCCACCAGGGTGTCGATCTTGTCCGCCAGGGACACCGCCTGGCCGGTTTTGGTGCGCGGCAGCCCGTCGCCGGCGAAGCGCGGCAAATACTGCTCGTGCAGCGCCTGGGCCAGCTCTTCGGGCAGGCCCTCGTTGCGGGCCAGGTAATAGCCCATCACGCCCTGCATGGTGTCGAACTCGTACACCATCTCGCTGTTCAGGTCCGCCTTGCTGAGCGCGCCGGCGCGGCGCGCCAGGTTGGCGTCGCCGCCGATGCGGTCGGCGATCTCGCCGGCCAGCCAGCCGATGCGGTCGCACTTGTCCGCCAGAGTGCCCAGCTTCTGCTGGAACACCACCTGGGCCAGGCCCTGGGCGTGCTGTTCCAGGGGCTTGCGGCAGTCGTTGTCGTAGAAGAAGGCGGCGTCGGCCAGGCGCGGGCGGATCACCTTCTCGTTGCCGGCGATCACCTTCTGCGGATCGCGGGATTCGATATTGCTGATGGTGATGAAATGCGGGGTCAGCTTGCCGTTGGCGTCGAGCACCGGGAAATACTTCTGGTGCTCTTCCATGGCGGTGATCAAGGCTTCCTGGGGCACGCGCAGGAAGTCGTCGTCGAACCGGCCGGCCAGGGCCACCGGCCACTCCACCAGAGCGGTGACTTCGTCGAGCAGATCCTCATCCAGATGGGCCTGGCCGCCGGCGTCGCGGCCGGCCTGCTCGGCCTGCTGGCGAATCATTTCCCGGCGGCGCGGGAAGTCGGCGATTACCTTGCCGTCCTGCTCCAGGCGGGTGGCGTAGTCGCCCGCTTCGCTCAACTCGATGGCGTCCGGCGCGTGGAAGCGGTGGCCCCGGGAGGTGCGCCCGGCGCGCTGATCGAGCAATTCGAAATCGATCACGTCGCTGCCGTACAGCGCCACCAGCCAGTGCACCGGGCGCACGAACTGCACCTTGCGGCGCCCCCAGCGCATGCGTTTGGGAATCGGCAGCTTGTTGACCGCCTGGGCGAGAAAGTCCGGCACCAGCTCCACGGTGGGCCGGCCGGCTTCGGTGAGCTGGGCGAACAGCCGCTCGCCCTTGTCGGTGTCGCGGCGGTCCAGCTGGTCCACGCTCAGGCCCACGGAGGCGGCGAAGCCTTCGGCGGCCTTGGTGGGTTGGCCGTCGGCGTCGTAGGCGGCCTGCAGGGCCGGGCCCAGGCGCTCCACCTGGCGATCCGCCTGCTTGTCGGCCAGATCGCGCACCAGCACCGCCAGACGGCGCGGCGCGGCGAAGCTTTCCACCGCCCCGTGCGCCAGGCCGGCGTCGTCCAGCTGGCGCACCAGTTCCTCGGTGAGGGCGGCGCTCAGATCCGGCAGAGCCTTGGGGGGCAGCTCTTCGGTACCCAGTTCAATCAACAAATCCCGCTTGGCCATATCGTTCGCCATGATTACTTGCCCCCTTTCTGTTTCTTGGCGGCTTTATCGTCCTGTTGCTGCAGCTGCGCCTCCACTTCCTGGCGGATGTCGTCGGCGGCCATCGGAAAGCCCAGCGCGCGGCGTGCGTCGAAATAGGCCTGGGCCACGGCCCGGGCCAGGGTGCGCACGCGCAGAATGAAGCGCTGCCGCTCGGTGACCGAAATCGCCTTGCGCGCGTCCAGCAGATTGAAAGTGTGGGAGGCCTTGAGCACGTACTCGTAGGCGGGCAGCGGCAGCCCGGCCTCGATCAGCTTGCCGGATTCCGCCTCGAACAGGTCGAACTGATTGAACAGGGCTTCCACGTTGGCGTGTTCGAAGTTGAAGGTGGACATCTCCACCTCGTTCTGCAGGAAGACGTCGCCGTAGGTGACCTTGCCGAAGGGCCCGTCGGACCACACCAGGTCGTACACCGAGTCCACGTTCTGCAGGTACATGGCGAGCCGTTCCAGGCCGTAGGTGATCTCGCCGGTGACCGGGTAGCAGTCGATGCCGCCGACCTGCTGGAAGTAGGTGAACTGGGTCACCTCCATGCCGTCCAGCCAGATTTCCCAGCCCAGGCCCCAGGCGCCCAGGGTGGGCGATTCCCAGTTGTCTTCCACGAAGCGGATGTCATGGGTGAGCGGATCAAAGCCGAGACGGCGCAGGGAATCCAGATACAGCTCCTGGATGTTGTCCGGCGACGGCTTGAGCACCACCTGGAACTGGTAGTAATGCTGCAGCCGGTTGGGGTTCTCGCCGTAGCGGCCGTCGGTGGGCCGCCGGGACGGCTGCACGTAGGCGCTGTTCCAGTTTTCCGGGCCGATCGCGCGCAGGAAGGTGCTGGGGTGGAAGGTGCCGGCCCCCACTTCCATATCCAGGGGCTGGACGATCACGCAGCCCTGCTCCGCCCAGTACTGTTGCAGGGCCAGAATCAGGCCCTGGAAGGTGCTTGTATCCGCTTGCGGTTGATCCGCCATGGTGGTTCCCGTTCTTCCAAGCTCTGTGAAAATAAAGGGGCAAGTATAGCGTCCCCCAGGGGCCGGTGATACCGTGCTACCCACCGATACGCCTGGAAACACGGGGGTTTGACCATGGATCGCTGTCCCTGGTGCGGCACGGATCCGCTGTACGTGGCCTACCACGACCAAGAGTGGGGCGTGCCCGAGCACGACGACCGCCGTCTGTTTGAGTTCCTGATTCTCGAGGGCGCCCAGGCGGGTCTGAGCTGGATCACCGTGTTGCGAAAGCGGGAAAACTACCGCAAGGCGATGGACGGCTTCGACCCGGAGAAAATCGCCCGCTACGACGACGCCAAAATCGCCGCCCTGCTCCAGGACAGCGGCCTGATCCGCAACCGCCTGAAAATGGGCGCCGCGGTGGGCAACGCCCGCGCCTATCTCGACCTGCGCGACGCCGGCACCAGCCTGGACAGTTTCGTCTGGGATTTCGTCGACGGCGAGCCGCGCATCAACCGCTTCCGGTCCCTCTCCGAGGTGCCGGCGGTGACCCCCGAAGCCGAGGCGCTCAGCAAGGCGCTCAAGAAACAGGGCTTCCGTTTCGTCGGCCCGACCATCATGTACGCCTTCATGCAGGCCGCCGGCCTGGTCAACGATCACCTGGTCAGCTGCCCCCGGCACCGCCAGCTGGCTTGACCCCGGTCACAGCCTCAACCCACTTTTACAAACGGCGCCCGAAGCTGGTACGGCACTTGCTTTGTCATAGAGGGCAGCGGAGGAACGGAGGCCCATGAAACCACTATTGATTCTGCAAACCGGTAGCACCTACCCCGCCCTGCAGCGGCATTACGGCGATTTCCCCGACTGGATCCGGCAGGGTCTCGGTGACCAGGCACCGGTGACCGTGGTGGACGCCCGTGACGGCCAGCCCCTGCCGGGCGCGGCGGGCTTCAGCGGCGTGGTGATCACCGGTTCCCATCACATGGTCACGGACGAAGCCGGCTGGATGCGACACCTGATGCACTGGCTGGAAGCCACCCTGCAACTGGCCGAGGCACCGCCGCTGCTGGGCATCTGCTTCGGGCACCAGCTTCTCGCCCACACCCTGGGCGGCGAAGTGGGTGATCACCCCCAGGGCATGGAAGTGGGGACCGTGGCGTTGCGCACCACCAGCGCGGCCCGCGGCGACCCCTTGCTGGCGGCGTTCTGCGATCAGCCCTGGGCGCAGATGATGCACCGCCAATCGGTGCTCACCGCGCCCGCCGGCGTCGAGGTGCTGGCCAGCAACGGGCACGGGAGCTGCCAGGCGTTCCGCTACGGTCACGGCGCCTGGGGCTGCCAGTTCCATCCGGAATTCAGCGCCGATGTGACGCGGGCCTATCTGCAGGCGATGCGCGGGCAGCAGCTCAGCGACCAACAGGTGGACGACCTGCTGCCCAGCGTCCGCGAGTGCCCCCAGGCCGGTGCGGTGCTGGCGCATTTCGCCAACCAGGCGGTGCCGGCGGCGGCGTAGCGGTTCAGAGGCGCCTTAGTCCTGGCCGCCGAACACCGCGCCGATCAGCGCGCTGCCCCGGCTCACCGGATCCTGCCGGATCAGGGCTTCCTGGGTGCCGATCTCCGTGTACAGCCGCTCCAGGCTGGTGTCGATCACGTAGTTTTCCAGATTCAGGTCCGGTTTGTCGGCCATCGGCAGGCGGTTATAGGCGTTCAGCAACGTCCGGTACTGGTCGTAGAAGCCGGTTTCCCGAAGGCTGCTTTCGATGATCGGCCGGTACCGCTCGGTGAGGCTGGCTTCGGTGCGGCCGCGAAAGTAATCGGTGGCGGCGGTGTCGCCGCCGCGCACGATGCCCAGGGCGTCGGTCACCGTCATCCCCTGGATCGCGTTCTTGAACACCGGCGCGGCTTCCGCGGCGGCGTTTTCGGCGCCCCGGTTCATGGCGTCGCGGACCTGGTCCACGTAGCGCCCCAGGCCGATACGCTCGAGATTGCCGGCCACCGATTCCACCCTGGCGGGCAGGGGCAGGTCGAAGGCGCCGCTGCTGGACAGTTTGCTGGTGGCCCGGTCCGAGCTGATCGACAGCGTCTCCTTGATCGCCCCGGCCAGGCGGCTGTCGGTGTCGTAGCCGGCGGCTTTGGCGGCCTGGTTGCCCTGCTCGATCCACGGCGCCAGGGCGTCCATGTTCTGGCAGGCGGTGAGTGTGAACAGCGCCGCGCCGGCGAGTAGAACCCGTTTCATAGCTTTCCTTCCCTTTCGATGAATTGGTGTAGCATGCCCGCTGGACCGCGCCGCTAGAAGAACGAGCCCGTAATGAGCGATTTTTACCGTGAGCAGCACAAACTGCGGCTCGCTTACATGCCCTGGCTGTACCCGCGTCTCAAGCCCCGCCACCGCGATTGGGCCGCGCCCTGGCAGGCCGAGCTGCAGCGGCAATGGTCCGTTCTGGAGACCGTGCACTTCGGCGTGCACTGTTTTGTGGCGCCCCAGGCCCGGCTGTTCGCGGAACCCGGCCGGGATATCCACGTCGGCGACGGCAGCCACATCGCCGCGGACTGTGTGTTGCACGGCCCGCTGCGTCTGGGCGCGTCGGTCAGCCTCAACCATCATGTGACCCTGGAGGGGGGCGCCGCCGGGATTGAGATCGGTGACCATACCCGCGTCGCCGCCTACTGTACCTTATACGCCTTCGACCACGGTATGGACGCGGCCGCGCTGGTGCGTGAACAGCCGGTGCGCTCCCGGGGGATCCGCATCGGCCGCGATGTGTGGCTGGGCGCCCGGGTGGGCGTGGTCGACGGCGTCACCATCGGCGACCACGCGGTGGTGGGCATGGGGTCGGTGGTCACCCGCGATGTGCCCGCCTGGACCATCGTCGCCGGCAATCCCGCCCGTGTGATCGGCCACCGGCCGGGGGCACCCATAAACCGGGGCGGTGCCCCGCGACACGGAGAGACGCCATGAGTACCAGTGTTTTCTCACTGCTGGTAAAACGCCGCTTCGGGCCTTTTTTCTTTACCCAGTTTCTGGGTGCCTTCAACGACAACGTGTTCCGCCAGGCGCTGATTCTGCTGATCGCCTCCGGGGTGGTCGCCGGCACCGAGGTGAACACCCTGAACAACGTGGCCCTGGCGTTGTTCATCCTGCCGTTCTTCCTGTTCTCGGCGCTGGCCGGGCAGCTCGCCGACAAGTACGACCGGGCCATGCTGGTGCGGCGCATCAAGCTGGTGGAAATCTTCATCATGACGTTCGCGGCGGTGGGCTTTTTCTTCAACGCCGTCTATTTCCTTCTGGCGGTGCTGTTCTGCATGGGTCTGCAGTCCACCTTTTTCGGCCCCATTAAGTACTCGATCATTCCCCAGCATTTGCCGTCCCGGGAACTGGTGTCCGGCAACGCCCTGGTGGAAATGGGCACCTTTCTGGCGATTCTGCTCGGCTCGATTTCCGGGGTGCTGCTGAAAATGGACGCCGCCGACCCGCTGATCGTGTCCGCGGTGGTGGTGGGCCTGGCGGCGCTGGGGTATCTGGCCGCCCGTGGCATTCCCAAGGCGCCGGCCGCCGACCCGGGAATGAAGATCAACTGGAATCTGTGGCGGGAAACCTGGCATATCGTCGGCTACGCACGGGAGGTGAAATCGGTGTGGATGTGCGTGCTCGGCATTTGCTGGTTCTGGTTTCTCGGCGCCGCCTACACCACCCAGCTCAAGGTCTACGTGGACGACTATCTGCTCGGCACCGACGGCCTCTATGCCTTGCTGCTGGGCACCTTTTCCGTGGGCATCGGGCTGGGCTCCTACCTGTGCGAGAAAATGTCCGGCCACCGCGTGGAGCTGGGCCTGGTGCCGCTGGGTTCAATCGGGTTGAGCGCCTTCGGCATCGACCTGTTCTTCTCCTACGCCGGCCTGCCCAAGGATGTGTCGGTGGACATCGCCGCCTTCCTGCAACAGCCGGCCGGCTGGCGGGTGATGGTGGATCTGCTTGGCATCGGGGTGTTCGGCGGCTTCTATATCGTGCCGCTGTTCGCGCTGATCCAGCAGCGTTCCAACCCCAGCCATCTGGCGCGCATCATCGCCGCCAACAATATTCTCAATTCCCTGTTCATGGTGGGTTCGGCGGTGGCGGGTATCGTGCTGGTCGGCGTGCTCGATCTCACCGTACCGGAGTTCTTCCTGGTGCTGTCGCTGGCCAATGTGCTGGTGGCCGCCTACATCTACACCCGGGTGCCGGAGTTCCTGATCCGCCTGCTGGTGTGGATGCTCACCAATGTGCTGTACCGCATCAAGGAACAGGGCATGGAGAACATTCCGGACGAAGGCCCCTGCCTGCTGGTGTGCAACCACGTCAGCTATGTGGATGCGTTGCTGCTGGGCGGCGCCGTGCGCCGGCCGGTGCGGTTCGTGATGGCCAAGCCGATCTACGATTTGCCGTTGATGAACTATATCTTCCGGACCGGAAAGGCGATTCCGATCGATTCCAAGGAGCGTAATCCGGAGATTTACCAGCAGGCGTTCGAGCGCATCAACGAGGAACTGGCGGACGGCCAGGTGGTGTGCATCTTCCCGGAAGGCAAGCTGACCCGGGACGGTGAGCTGGCGGAATTCAAAACCGGGATGGAAAAAATTGTAAATGAAAATCGGGTTCCGGTAATTCCCATGGCACTCTCCGGTCTATGGGGTAGCTTCTTCAGCCACAAGGGCGGCCCGGCGTTGACCCGGCTGCCGAAGCGTTTCTGGTCCCGCGTGAAGCTCAACGTGGGCGAAGCGGTAACCGCCGACCAGGTGGCGTCGCAGGATATGCGGCGTCGGGTGCTCGGGTTACGGGAACGCCCGTGATCCGCCCGGGTCTCAGGATCCAAGAACCGATACGATTAAAGAGGATAACCATGCGACGTATTCTGATAGCTCTGAGTCTGCTTTTCACCTTCACGGCCAGCCACGCGAGCAATGTGGAAATTCAGCATGTGTTCGGTTGGATCGAAAACGCCACGCTGGAACCCTGGGGCGTGAAAGTGAAAAGCAAACTCGACACCGGTGCCCTCACCTCTTCCCTGCACGCCCGCAACATTGAACGTTTTGAAAAAGACGGCGAGGAGTGGGTGCGCTTTGAAGTGAACGTGGAAGACCAGGACGAAGACGAAAAAGTGTCGCGCAAATTTGAGCGCCCGCTCTATCGCGATGTGATTATTCGCGGTGCCGGTGGTGAAGAGCGCCGCCCGGTGGTGCTGATGGAAATCTGCTTCGGCGATACCGTGCACGAAGAGCAGTTCAGCCTGGAAAACCGCAGCGACATGATCTATCCGGTGCTGATCGGCCGCCGCACCATCCAGCATCTGGGCGTGGTGGACGTGACCAACACCTTCATGCACGAACCGCAGTGCGATGAAGACAGCCCGGTGGAAAAATTCGACAAGGACAACACCGACGAAGACGTGGGTGTGTGAAGTTTTGAGATCGTCTGTGCTCACTGGTAGCTCGCCTGTAGGATAGCTTCAAACCGCCTTTTGACAGGGGGTTTTCTGGTAAATTTGTCTGTGTAGCATCTGAAGGAGTCTGATGAAATCTGCTGTAATCCAGTTCAAGAGTATAGGTTTTGGTATAGCTTTTGGTGTAGGGTTGTGGGCGCCTTAACAAAAAAGGCTGTTGATGATGAAAAGCTATACTTATGGCCAGAGCTTCATCAATGCCATCGATGGCTATCGTTCCAATCAGTTAATGGATCAAAGCATGCAGAATAACAAACACGGCAACAAGCCACTATCGGCGAGAGCCATCGAGACGATGCGGCCTGGCGATAAAGTCAAAGTGGACACTGGAGAGAATGCCGGTCTGCGTGTGACTTGCGGGGCTAGCCGGTGGCAGGTCGTTCATCTATCGCTATCGGAGCCCCGAAACGGGCAAGCTAACTCAAGTCAAGATAGGGAATTACCCCTCGATGAGTCTGGCTGAGGCTCGCCTAGAGCTTGCTCGGATGAAGGCTTTACGACGAGATGGCGTATGCATTCGTGCCGAAATTCAGCGGGAGAAAGTACGTCAAAGTGCAAAAATTGAACAGGAAAAGGAAGCGGCAGAGGTGGCCGCGTTTACTGTTCGTGACTTGGTTGATCTGTACTTAACTGAAGTGATTGAGGATCGACTGGTTGTAAATCGTCGAACTGGGGCTCAGAAACGAGTTCCTGGTGCACGGAAACCTAAGGGGCAGGCCGAGACTAGGCGCNCCCTGTACGGTGATGCTGTACGCACTCTGGGGGATCGATCTGCTGCAGAAGTTCGGCGTAAACATGTGGTAGAGATGGTGAAGGACATTCTTGACCGGGGAGCAAACGTTCAGGCTGGGAATGTGCTGCGTGAGCTCAGTGCCGCCTANGACTATGCGATTGGCCTTGGCAAGTTTGATGATGATTTTGCGAACCCGGCTTTGTTGGCAAAGTCGAGCCTGAAGCAGGCTAGAGTCCGACTTACGTCTGTTCGGGGCAAACGCGTATTGTCCGATGCGGAGTTGAAGGAAGTGTTAGCGTGGTTGCCAGGCTCTGGTTTCTCGGTAACACAAAAGAACGTCATTCGTTTGACTCTGTGGACAGGAGCTCGCACGGGTGAGGTTTGTAAGGCGCGTTGGTCTGATGTAGATCTCGATCGAGCAGTTTGGCATATGCGAGACTCCAAGAACGGAGCCGAGCGGTATGTGCAGTTGCCGAGCCAAGCTGTGGCTTTTCTCCGTCAGCTTCGTTTAACCACCAATACCTATCTGTTTCCTTCGAGTCGGACGGGATTGCCGATCCAGCAGAAATCGCTTACCGAAACAAAATGGTATTTGAGAAATTCTGCCAAGGCTCGAAGTGGCACCTACTTTAAGCCAGGCCAAGCTTGGCTGGATAGCATTCCTGACTGGTCTCCACATGATCTGCGTCGTACGGTTCGCACGGGGTTGTCTCGTTTAGGCTGTCGCAATGAAGTGGCTGAGGCAGTGATAGGGCATTCAAGAAAGGGTATTGAAGGGACTTATGATCTGCACGATTATGAACCCGAATGTCGCGAGTGGCTGCAAAAGTGGGCTGATCATCTGGAAACCCTTGACGGCGTGTGTTAGTTGGCATAACCCATCTTAATTTCACAAATTGCAGCAACCGGACAGAGAGAAATCTATTTCTCTCTGTCTCTCTTAGGCTCGCCAGTCCCTGACCTTGCTGGCCTACGGCCTCCACCGGACGCCTCGATCGGTCCGCTGCTAAACAAAAGCGAACATTCGATTTTATCTTAATAATTCGATAGAAACGCGTAAACCGCTACAGGACTTAGTCGAAAAGCTGATTTTACCTTCATAGCGAGTCACTATATCTCGAACGATAGCAAGGCCGAGACCGTGCCCAGGTGTTTGCTCATCTAGCCGCAGACCCCTTTGGCCCAAACTGGCTAAATCCTTGTGATTAACCCCTGGGCCATCATCAGCAACAACTATTCGCTTGAAGCCGCTGCCTTGTTCCACAGAGAGCTCTACGCATCTCGAAGACCATTTGCCAGCATTGTCGAGTAAGTTGCCCAATACTTCATTTAGATCATGTTCTTCTATCGGCCATCGGCTGTCTTCAGGCAGAGAACTCGATAGTTCAAACGACTTTTCCGGATATAAACGACCGAGCATCCACAAAAGATCCCGTGCCTGTTTTATGGGGTAGGCGCTTTTTCCAATCTGGGGCCCTGCAAAACGGCTTCGACGCATTTCAGCTTCTAATTGCCTGTCGATATCGCTTAGTCGCTCCACCATCTGGCGCCTTAGATTGGTGTCGAGAGGACGTGTGTCGTCTTCCAGTATCTGCCGGACGGCTGCGATGGGGGTTTTGACGCTATGAGACAGGTTTGCGAGAGCGTCCCTGGAGCGCTCCAGTCGCTGATCTAAGGAGTCCAGCAACTGATTTAGTTGAAGAACCAGCGGGTGGAACTCCTCTGGCGACTGAACGTTGATTCGGGAGATCTCTCCGTCCTGGAGTCTTTTTAATGCGGCTTTGAGTGTGACAACCGGTCGCATGGACATCGTGATTCCGAACCAGAGCACGGCGACCAAGAGCATAATCAACAGAACTGATACTACGGCGGTCCAGGCATGAAGTGCAGCTTGGCTGCGTTTCAGCGCACCCAGATCTTCAGAAACGATTACGACGATGGGTGTTTCACCGACCTGAAAAGACTTTCGGTAGGCGAGGATGTCTAAGGGAGTATCAGTGGTTTCGGCATCTTCTACGCGAACGGTTCCGTCTTCTTCGTTTTCAATCAGAGGCGTTAACAAGGGCTCCCAAGTATCGGGTGAAATGATGGTCTGTTCGGGTGTATGTATGGCAAAGGCATGATGAAAAACATCCTGGAAATAATCGCCCGTCTGGAGAGTGTCAACTTCACCATTCGCGTCGCGAATCTGGTGCTCAAGGAAAACGACTTCATCTTTCAGTCGGCTTTCAACGAATTCCCGAGACATTCGGTCGAGCAGCAAGCCATGGACCAACCACGCCACCCCCATTAGACCAATTCCGGCGGGCAGTAACAGCGCAAGCAAGGTTCCTTTTACGGACGCAGGCTTTTTAAGGAATCGCATTAAAAATGTACCCCTGGCCGCGTCGTGTTGAGATGGTTTCGCTGCCCACTAGCTTCCTTAACCTCCGAATATACGCCTCAATGACGTTTTCGCTCGGGCTATCATTCAAGTTGTAAAGCTGTTCCATTAGTTGTTCTTTGGAAAAGACGTGGCCAGGGCGGCTCATCAAACAACGTAGCAGCCGGAATTCGGTGCCGGTAAGTGTATGTTCCACGCCGTCGTCCATCTTGAGACTCTGGCGGTTTTCGTCCAGTTCAAAGCGGCCGGCTTTAACCTGAGCATGGACCCTTCCTTCACTTCGACGCACGAGTGCGTTGAGGCGTGCGATTAGCTCTTCTGTCTGAAAAGGTTTTGCCAGGTAATCGTCTGCCCCGGCTTTTAAGCCGTTAACCTTATCCTGCCAATCGCCTCTCGCGGTCAGAATCAAGACCGGACAGCTGACGTGATTCGTTCGCCACTTTCTCAATACGTCCAGCCCGTTGCCATCAGGTAGACCCAGGTCCAGAACAACAGCACGGTAATCCTCTTGCTCACCCAGAACGACGGCTTCTCGGGCACTGGGAGTTGTATCAACGCTGAAACCTGCTTTTCCCAACTGCCTGACCAGACCCTCAGCAAGCAAGCGGTCATCTTCGACGAGCAGTAAACGCATGAGTTTTTCCTTCTATGTATGGTCCGCGGTCGAAAGTGTGACTGATTAACCTGAATTCAGCCTGAACGGAAAATAGTTCGAGTTTTTCAGAAAGAATTCAGGTTAGTGAGAGAAGGTAACAACCGATTCTGGACATTGCTCAAGATTGGGGCTCAATCCTGCAGTGTTTTTCGAGCAATATTTTACAGAGGATAAAAAGATGAATGCATCAAAACTATTCGTAGCGGGTATGGCGCTTTCAATGTCGGCAACAGCGTTTGCGGCTGGCACCCATGATGGTGGCCACGGGCACGGCGCTACAAGCGGTGAACCTGGCAAAGCGTCGGAGGCCAGCCGAACCGTAACTGTCGAGATGTACGACAACTACTACGAACCCGAAGAAATCAGTGTAAAGCCGGGTGAAACCGTTCGCTTCGTGGTGGAGAACAAGGGAAACCTCGTCCATGAGTTCAATGTTGGCACTCCCGACATGCACGAAGCTCATCAAGAGGAAATGATGATGATGGTTGAGCATGGCGTCATCCAGGGCGGCAAGCTGAACCACGACATGATGAATATGGATATGGGGAATGGCCATTCCATGAAGCATGACGACCCGAACAGCGTGTTGCTGGAACCGGGCCAAAGTAAAGAAGTGGTATGGAAGTTCTCTGATAAAGGCAATATCGAATTTGCCTGCAACGTGCCGGGCCACTATCAGGCCGGGATGTACGGTGAGGTCAATTTCGAGTAACTCGCTTAACTGAGGTCCGCGAGCGCGGGGCTGAGACACGTTTCTCGGCCCGGCTTCAATGACGTGTAGTTCGGAGCAACACAGATGAAACCACGCTTTTTGACAGGGCTTTTGAGCCTGCTGATGCCAGCCATGGTTCTGGCCGGCGAATACGACCTTACGGTCGACCGGGTAAAAATTGATACCGGCGATTTTGTGAAGGAAGGCATCGGATACAACGGCGCATCCCCGGGACCGGTGATGCGCTTCAAGGAAGGCGAAAACGTCAAGATCAACGTGACCAATAACCTGGATGAGATGACGTCCATTCACTGGCATGGGTTGATCCTTCCTTTTGATCAGGACGGTGTACCCGGCATAAGTTTCCCAGGCATCAAGCCGGGTGAAACCTTTACTTATGAATTTCCTATCCAGCAGGCAGGCACTTACTGGTTCCACAGCCACTCTGGTTTTCAGGAGCCGGATGGCGCCTATGGTGCCATTGTGATCGAACCGGAAAAACGTGAGCCGTTTCGTTATGACCGCGAGTACGTGGTGCAGTTGACTGACAAGCACCCCCATTCCGGTGACCGCATCATGCGCAACCTGAAAATGATACCGGATTACTACAACCGTGAGCAGCAAACCGTGGGGGAGTTTTTTTCGGACGCGTCCAAAAACGGTCTGATGAACACCATTCGGGACCGCATGGCCTGGGGTGACATGCGGATGATGAAAGCGGACGTTGAGGACTTGCAGGGCTTTACGGGCCTGATCAACGGCAAAGGTCCCGAGCAGAACTGGACTGGCCTTTTTGAGCCCGGAGAACGCATCCGGCTGCGGTTCATCAACTCCTCGGCCATGACCTACTTCGACATACGGATTACCGGTCTGGACATGACGGTTGTACAGGCCGATGGCAACAACGTTCAGCCCGTTAACGTGGACGAGTTCCGGATCGGTGTGGCGGAAACCTATGATGTGATCGTCCACCCGAAAGATGAGCAGGCCTACACCATTTTCGCTGAATCCATGGGGCGTTCCGGCTATGCCAGGGCAACGTTGGCCCCCGAAGAAGGTATGGAAGCGGCTGTTCCGCAACTGCGTGATCCGGCGCGCCTGACTATGGCAGACATGAGCGGTATGCCCGGCATGGACCATGGCAACATGGCCGGTATGGATCATGGCGACATGGATATGAATAGCTCAGAAGGGATGTCCGGGATGGATCATTCCAACATGGAAGGCATGGATCATGGTTCCATGGCGATGGGAAAAGGCGGCCAAAGCGACCCCTTTTACGCCAAGGGAAGTGGCCTTGTACCCACGGCAGCCAATGGCGGCAAGTTCCTGTCCTATGCTGACCTGAAGGCCCAAGATCCACTGTATGAAGACCGCGAACCGACCCGGGAAATTGAGCTTCGTTTGACCGGCAATATGGAGCGTTATACCTGGAGCATTAATGGCGTCAAGTACGAAGACGCAGACCCAATTCGTCTCAAATACGGTGAGCGAGTTCGCTTCAAATTCGTGAACGAGACCATGATGACTCACCCTATGCACCTGCACGGTATGTGGTCCATTCTCGATGTTGGTGCAGACCAATGGAACCCGATCAAGCACACGGTCAGTGTGCAGCCAGGCACCACGGTTTACATGGAAACCGAGGTCGACGAGCCCGGTCAGTGGGCGTTCCACTGTCACCTGTCCTATCACGCGGCCGCTGGTATGTTCCGCAAGGTCATTGTTGAAGGTGGGCCAGAGTCGACGCAGGCCAAAACAGACGTGATTGCCAAAGATGGAGGTGAGGTATGAGCTGTATTCGATCAATTGTCGCAGTCAGCTTCCTTGCCTCTATTGGTGTCTCAACGGCGGTGACAGCTCAGGAAATGATCTCCGACACGACCGCTCGAAAACAGCCGCTCACAACCTGGGGCGTTCAATTCGAGGAATTTGAGTACCGCTACAGCGACGATGACGAGGAGCTGGGCGTCTGGAATGCGGATGCCTTCTATGGCACCGACGACTTTAAAGTCCGGCTGCTCACAACCGGGGAGTACGAGATAGAGGAGCAGGCCTACGAAACGCTGGAAAACCAGCTGGTCGGCCAGATCCCTATCTCCAAGTTCTTCGACGCCAAAGCGGGCGTGCGTTTCGATACGCCCGAGGGGCCGGACCGTACGTATGCGGTTCTCGGTGTGGCCGGGCTGGCGCCCCAATGGTTTGAGATCGATGCAAATCTGTATGTCAGCAAGGATGGCGATACGTCAGCTGAACTGGACGCTGAGTACGAATTGCTGTTCACTAACTACTGGATTCTGGCGGCAACGCTGGATGCCTCAGTAGCGTTCAGTGAGGATGAAGAGATCGGCGTCGGCAAGGGATTGGTTTCCACCGAAACCGGCCTCCGGCTCAGCTACGACCTGATCGACCGTGCGTTCTCACCCTACGTGGGTGTGGTGCACGAGCGTAAGTATGGCGATAGCGCCGACCTGGCCGAGGCGGACGGCGGTGGCACAGAAGACTGGTTTGCCGTGATCGGCGCTCGAATCGCATTCTGATGCTGATGGGCCATGGGGAAACCCACGGCCCTTTTTCGTCTATGATTTGATGTAACTCAAATCCACCGAAAGTCTGTGTCCATTTTCAGCCGCAGTTCAGATTGAAGTGTTTTGATACAGGGAGAAGTCATCAGGAAGAGAGGTGTCACCCCATGACCAAAGCACACAAAGCAACCAATCAGGAGCAGTTTTTGTTGCGCCGAAAAATGGCCGTCGAGGGGCTTGGAGAGGATCAGTGGGATGGGCTCATCCACGATCTTAATCGCCACCCCTGCGTTGATTTCGCCGAGCGTAAGCCAAATGGCACATTGCAGGTGACGTACGACGGAACCCACTGGTCCGTCGATGAATTACTGGAACTGATCAAGGCTTACGGTGGCCAATTGAAAACCGGATGGTGGACCCGGCGCAAATTGGCTTGGTACCGGGTTACCGACGACAACGTCCGGGCAAATGCCAAGCATGAGCCGTTCTGCTGTTCCAAGATTCCACCCATGAAAAAATAACAGGAGGTTGAATGAACAGGGAGGAAGATCGAACTACCCGCTACCAGGAGGGCAGTCTCACTTTACCAGGGACAGTCATGCTGGGTACCGGCGTCATGATTGGCGCCGGTATTTTTGCACTTACCGGGCAGATGGCCCAGATGACCGGTGTCCTTTTCCCGCTGGCCTTTCTCGCGGCGGCGGTGATTGTCAGCTTCAGCGCCTATTCCTACATCAAGATCTCCAATGCCTACCCGTCCGCCGGCGGTATCGGCATGTACCTGCACAAGGCTTACGGAAACCGGCTGCCAACGGCTTTCAACGCCCTGTTGATGTACTTTTCCATGGTGATCGCCCAGAGCTTCCTGGCCCGCACCTTTGGCTCTTACACCATGCAACTATTCGGAGGGGACGAAAGCGGCCGTATGGTGCCCATTCTGGGGGTGGCATTAATCCTCGTGGCTTTCGTGATCAACCTGCTCGGCAATCGGATGATTCAGGGGGTGGCTTCCTTTATCGGGATCCTGAAAATCGGCGGCATACTGATTTTCGGTCTGGTCGGGATCTGGATTGCCGACTCAGTCTCGGTTGATTTTTCGGAGCCCGGTGAAGCCGGAGCGCTGGGCAACTTCCTGGGCGCAACCGCACTGGGGATTCTGGCGTTCAAAGGCTTTACGACCATCACCAACAGTGGTTCGGAAGTAATAGACCCAAAGCGAAACGTCGGGCGCGCCATCGTGATTTCCATTGCCGCCTGCGTGGTGATCTACACGCTGGTGGGCTTCGCGGTCGCCAGCAACCTGTCACTGGCTGAAATTATCGAAACGCAGGATTACTCCCTCGCTGCTGCTGCGCGTCCCGCTCTCGGCGATTACGGTGTCTGGTTTACTGTCGCTATTGCCATGATGGCCACGGCGGGCGGTATTCTCGCCAGCGTCTTCGCGGTATCCCGCATGCTGGCGATGCTGACGGAGATGAAGCTCGTACCACATCGGCATTTTGGCATGCCCGGCAGCATCCAGAAACACACACTGGTGTATACCGTTGTCCTGGGGCTGATCCTCACCGCCTTCTTTGATCTGTCACGAATTGCCGCGCTGGGTATCGTGTTTTACCTGATTATGGACATTGCCATTCACTGGGGTGTACTGCGCTATCTTCGCAAAGACATCAAGGCCAACACCTGGGTGCCAACTACAGCCATCTTGTTGGATCTTTTGGCTCTGGGCGGCTTTGTCTGGGTAAAACTGAATACGGACCCGTTCGTCATCGGCGTGGCAGTGGTCACCATGATTGTGCTTGCAGTCTCCGAGCAGATTTTCCTGAAAAGATCGCCGGAATCCGCGCAAGCGAAACAGGAAGAGAGTCACGCGCATCGTCACCATTAACCAGAATCAGGAAGAGAGGCTATTGCCATGATGGGAGATAACATGTTCGGGAACACCATGTGGGCAGGCCACTGACTGTGGATGCTGGTGATTGCCATTGTGGTCGTCATTCCGGCCTGGCGTATTTGCCAGCGCACGGGGTATCCGGGGTGGATGGGTGTACTGATACTGATCCCTATCGTCAATCTGGTTCTGCTGTATTTCATTGCATTTGCAGACTGGCCCGCCGATAAAACAGGAGATCAGAATGGCTGAGCACCATCACGCCCATGACCACGATCACCACGCCGATAAAGAACCTGGCGGGCACACCGCCAAGGATCCGGTTTGCGGCATGGCAGTCGATCCGCATACCGCGGAACACCGCAGCCAGCATGGCGGTAAAACCTGGTACTTCTGCTCGTCGCGTTGCCAGTCCAAATTCGACGAGGACCCTGAGCAGTACCTCGATTGGGAAAAGAAACAGCAAGAGCCGGTAGCGCCGGGCACTATGTATACCTGTCCCATGCACCCCGAGATTCGGCAGCAAGGGCCAGGGGACTGCCCAATCTGCGGCATGGCCCTAGAGCCCGAGCAGGTAAGCCTGGACGACGGGCCTTCGGAAGAACTCAAAGACATGACCCGCCGATTCTGGATCGGCCTGGTGCTGGCCCTGCCTGTACTGGTACTGGAGATGGGTGGGCACCTCACCGGACTCGATCACATTATAGCCCCGCAGATGTCCAACTGGATTCAACTGGTGCTGGCAACGCCTGTGGTGCTCTGGTGCGGTTGGCCCTTCTTCGTCCGGGGTTGGAAATCCGTGGTTAGCCGTAACTTGAACATGTTTACGCTCATTGCCATTGGTACCGGCGTCGCGCTGATCTACAGCCTGGTGGCGACCCTGGCGCCGCAGATCTTCCCAGGCGCCTTCCGGCAGGAAGACGGGTCGGTCGCCGTCTACTTCGAGGCGGCTGCTGTCATCGTGGTGCTGGTGCTGCTGGGGCAGGTGCTGGAATTGCGCGCCAGAGAGAAAACCTCTGGTGCCATCAAGGCCCTGCTGGATCTGGCACCGGCGACGGCCAGAAAACTGGACGACGATGGCAGCGAATCCGATGTGTCGCTTGATCAGGTCAAGGTCGGTGACCGCTTGCGGGTACGTCCGGGAGACAAGGTGCCGTTGGACGGCGAGGTGCTTGAAGGCAGCTCCAACGTGGATGAATCCATGGTGACCGGTGAGCCTTTGGCAGTCAGCAAAAAATCCGGCGACCAGGTGATCGGCGGCAGTATCAACCAGCAGGGCAGCTTTATCATGCGGGCCGACAAGGTTGGCCGTGACACCATGCTGTCCCAGATTGTGCAGATGGTGGCGAGCGCCCAGCGCAGCCGCGCGCCCATTCAGGGCCTGGCCGACAAGGTGGCGGGTTATTTTGTGCCTGCGGTGATCGTGATCGCCATTATCGCCTTTATAGCCTGGTCATTCTTCGGGCCCACGCCGCCTATGGCGTTCGGGCTGATTGCAGCGGTCAGTGTTCTGATCATTGCCTGCCCTTGCGCACTTGGCTTGGCGACGCCCATGTCCATCATGGTGGGTGTCGGACGCGGTGCTCAAAGTGGCGTTCTGATTCGCGATGCGGAAGCCTTGGAGCGTATGGAGAAGGTGGACACCGTGGTGGTGGATAAAACCGGCACGCTGACAGAGGGCAAGCCGCAAGTCACCCGGCTTGTCGCGGCCAACGGGTTCGATGACAGTAGTCTCATGCGTTATGCAGGCGGCCTGGAGAAAGGCAGTGAGCACCCACTGGCTCACGCCATACTCGATAAAGCCAAGGGCATGGACCTGAAGCTTCCGGATGCGGAAGACTTTGACTCTCCGAATGGTAAAGGGGTTACCGGTCGAATAGACGGCAAGCGGGTGCTACTTGGTAACCGCCTTCTCATGGAGTCGGAAAATGTCGACACCACGCGATTTGACGGCGACGCCGACCAGCTCCGAAAAGATGGTGCTACCGTGATTTTTGCTGCTGTCGACGGAAACGTCGCAGGGTTGCTGGCGATTGCCGATCCGGTCAAGGAAACCACCGAAGCCGCTATTTCCGCGCTGCAAAAAGACGGCATCCGGGTGGTCATGCTGACCGGCGATAACCGCACTTCAGCTGAAGCAGTTGCCCGAAAACTGCATATCGACGAAGTGGAAGCGGAAGTCCTGCCGGAAGATAAGGGCAAGATCGTCCAGCGCCTGAAAGACGAAGGCCGTGTTGTCGTGATGGCGGGTGACGGCGTAAACGATGCGCCTGCACTGGCAACGGCGGATGTCGGTGTGGCCATGGGCACCGGGACCGATGTCGCCATCGAAAGCGCCGGCATTACGCTGCTGCGCGGCGACCTGATGGGCATTGTCGAGGCGCGCCGTTTGTCTCTGGCGACCATGCGCAATATCCGTCAGAACCTGTTTTTCGCCTTCGTTTACAACTCCGCCGGTGTTCCGATAGCGGCAGGGGTTTTGTACCCGTTTTTCGGGATACTGCTGTCGCCCATTTTTGCAGCGGCCGCCATGTCGCTGTCCTCGGTCAGCGTGATCGTGAATGCGCTGCGTTTGAGGGTGGTGAAACTCGGGTCAAAGCAATGAACTTCTGAATCATTGGAGGTAGCTATGTCATACACGATCGATCGAGTTATCAAAGATGTCGATTTCGAGGACGTGGACAGAAGAGCGCGTCAGGCCCTCACTGATCACGGGTTCGGTGTGCTGACAGAAATTGATGTCAAAGCCACCATGAAGAAAAAGCTGGACAAGGATATGTTGGCCTATCGGATTCTCGGGGCCTGCAATCCTGGCATGGCCTGGGAAGCCATCGGTGTGGAGCCTCGCGTGGGTGCCATGCTGCCTTGCAACGTTATTCTTCGTGAGGTTTCGGAGGGCATTGAGGTAAGTGCAGTGGATCCATTGGCTTCCATGAGCGCCATCGATAATGACGAGCTCAAGCAGGTTGCCGGGAAGGTCAGGGATATGCTCTCTGAGGTTGTGGAATCGATCTGAAGCCGGTAGAGGCGTCGATTTGCTGCAGTGCCTGCGGTTTGCAATGGATTAGCGAATTAGCCAGGCGAGCGCATAGCCCAACTGAACACTGGAAATGCAAATAGGACTCCTCATTTGACGACGGGATACCTATTTGATGTCAGTCATATTATGGAGAAGAAAAAAGGAAAAAAAGGAAAAAAGATATGGATATAAAGACTTTTGGACAACTGATCGACTGGACGCGCGATCTGCACTCACATCTGGCGAGCTGTCTGTCCCATTGCGCAACAAAGCACGAGGAAGAACGGGCCCGTGCGCTTTTGGATTATCTGGCAGCTCATGAATCGGAAATAGAGCGGATCGTGAACGAGTTTGAGCACCAAGGGGATAAGAAGGCACTGGAAACTCGGGTGTACGACTACCTGTCCCATAATCCGATCAAAACTCATCGAACCTGCGACGAGCCTTACGCGAAGCTTGATTTTGATGGTATCTGCCGGGAAGTGTTCGACTTTCATGATCAGATTATTGATCTCTACAAAACGCTGATTGGAAAAGCCGAAATTCCAGAAGCAAAAGAGCTGTTCGAATCTCTTTTGGCGATGGAGGAAAATGAGTCGATGAGACTGGCTCGTCAGGTTGGCCGAATGCAGGATCTATGAGATCCGAGCACTTTTGCTGACGGCTTAATCCCTTTGAATGTTTCCAATTGAGGCTCACCTTCACACCTCAAAGACGGGCGCAAAGCCACCTCCCGGCGTTCGAAAGTTGGTGGCCTGGCCCTGGTACACACGGGCAGCGGCAAGCAGATGTTGCCCGGCATAGGTGTACAAACGGATATCGACCTTTCTGGTGGTGACCGTGCCATCCACTCTCAGGGTGCGTTCTCCGGCGGGAACGAAGTTCTGCGCGATGTAATCACCCTTCAGGATCTCTTCGAAAACGCGGCGGGTTAGTTTTTCGCCCCGATAGACGCCCTTGCTGCCATGGCCCGCTACCGGTTTGAAAAACAGTTTACGCCGGTTGCTCCACAACTCCGCCTCATCACTTGCTGAAACCAGCCGGGTCTTCGGTACAGCTCTATCCAGAAATCCTGCCTCGGTTTCACTCAGGCCCCAGTCGCGCAGGGTTTGGGCATCAGATAGCAGGATCAGGTTCCGTTTGTCGGCCATCAGCGCATGGGCGCGTGGATTGGGCGTGACGACCGCCGCGCCGTCGAGGTAGGCGCGCCTCAGCGCCCCAAGAGCCGGGGCCTCCAAGGCAAAATCCACCAGGCGGTTGTACACCATGTCAATAGGCTTGCCGTGGGCGCTCAGGGCACCATCAACATACTCAAGCTCCGATGGGTCGAGGATCAAGGTCTCTATGCCTCTGGCCTGGAATAACTGCTGGGCCAGTTGGAATTCCGGGAACATAAACTGGGATTCTGGGGCATCGTCCACAATGGCCAGCCAACCGGGCGTCGAGTCGCCACCTTGCCGTTCCCACTCCTGCTGGAACATGGCAAACACCGCGTCCTCGAACCCATCCAATGCACGGTTGGTGCCAGCGGTCTGCTGGGACGGGTCACAGCATCGGTGTTGAGCCCGGGCCAATACCGTGTTCAGAAATGCGCCGCCGGCGTTGGTGTTGATTTCGATCAGCTGAGGCCCGTTCTCGCCCAGGTGAAAGTCGTAGCCCATGAACGCCCCGATGGGGCCTGGATCAAAACCGGCGATGTCCGGCGCCCAGGACAGAGCTTTTTCCTTATAGGGCGGAAGCTCGGCTGCGGATTCGATCGCCTGAACAATCCGCTCCATCGTCGCGATGTCAGCCTGGGGAACAAAAACCGGCGTGTTTGAAAAGAGATGATGGATCTCGGGAGTGGCCGGCGCCTCGTTCCCAGTGTCTGAAAACTGCTTCTGGAGGCTGTCAGTGAGCGCTTTTCGGTCAAGGGTGATGCAGTAACACTGCCGGTTGAGCTGGTCGGCGTGGGTTTTGGTTGTTCGCTGGTTTTCCTGGGGCACGTCTTGCATTGGTCGTCCATGGTCATTGTGAATCGTTCCACCTTGATTCTGGTCAAACGAATGCATGTTTCGCAACTGTTTTCAGGCCTGTTTCAGCTTGGTGTGATGGACTGCCAAGTAATGACCATGCCTGTTCGGGATCTTGCTTACCGGGCGAGGAGATCTTACTGAAACCCTCTGACCAAAAAGGGCACGCTATGAACCATTCGTTGCGCAAGCAGTGTATTGCTGGTATTACGGCCAGTGTCGCTATGAGTTTTTCGCTGATGGTGGCCGCAGACACGAACCGGGCATTTGTTCCCATGGGCACAGCGGATGCCGTCGGCGTTATTGATCTGGAAAACCGCAAGGTGACGTCGTCCATTGGCGGCACCCTGAATACCCACGGTTCGGCACTGACCCCGGATGGCCGGTATCTGGTGGTGGGTAGTTTGTCGGCGCATGATCGTCAGAAGCCGGTTAGTCGCCCCGAAGGCATTTCAGAAGATGAACACGCCGCTCATCATGGGGGCGGGAAGTCTACTGAATTGGAAGCAGGGAGTACGGGGCTGCTCTATTTGGTGAACACGGCCACAAAGACGATTGACCGCAAACTGGAAGTGCCGGGGCCTGTGCACCATGTGCTGGTGACTTCCAACGGTCGCTATGCCGTTTCCACGCATCCTGCCAGTGGCAGTATCAGCGTTGTGGATCTGGATTCCGGTCAGTTGGTCAAAACTGTGGCGACGGGGCCGGCCCCCAACTATCTGGTGCAAACCGACGACGGCCAATCCCTTCTGGTCATCGGCGCCTGAGTAAACCAGGCGCCTCACGGGCCGGCGTCAGGCCACGCGGGTGAACACCTGCAGGATATTGCCCAGCCGGGCAGTGAGCTTGTCACCGGAGGCCAGCGGGCCGACCCCGGCCGGCGTGCCGGTAAAAATCAGGTCGCCGGGCTCCAGCGTGAACACCTGATTGATCTGCGCGATCAGTTCAAAGGTCGGGAACAGCATCTGCCCGGTATGGCCGTGTTGGCGACTTTCGCCGTTTACCTCCAGAGACACCTCCAGATTCTGCCGCACCGAAATGCCGCGGGCGTCGATAAACCCGGAAACCGGTGCGCCGCCGTCGAAACCCTTTGCCCGTTCCCAGGGATGGCCTTTTTCCTTTAGCCGGCTCTGCAGGTCACGCAGGGTCAGATCCAGGCCGACCCCGTAGGCGGCGATGGCGAAGCGAATGGTTTCCAGGTCGGTCTCGCCGCTCAGGCGCTCACCGATCATCACCACCATTTCCACCTCGTGGTGCACCGGGCCCTGTCCCTGGGGCAGCACCAGCGGTTCGTGCAGGCTGCACAGCGCGGTGGCCGGTTTCATGAACAGCAGAGGTTCCTCGGGCACGTCATTGCCCAGCTCGCGGGCGTGCTCGGCGTAGTTTCTTCCCACGCAGACGCACTTGCCGAGCGGCATTTCCATGGGCGAGCCGTCGATCCAGCGATGAACGTAGGCGGATTCCGGTCGCGCTTTCAGCGTGTGGGTATCAAACATCGAACAATTTTCCGGGGTTCATCACATTGTTGGGATCGAAAACCGCTTTCACCGCTTTCATATAAGCGATCTCTTCTTCACTGCGGGAATACGACAGGTAAGGCTTCTTGGTCATGCCCACGCCGTGCTCCGCGGAAATCGAGCCGTCGTATTTCCGCACGATCTCGAACACCCATTTGGACACGTCGCCGCATTGGCGGAAGAAGTCTTCCTTGGGCAGATCCGCCGGCTTGAGAATATTCAGGTGCATGTTGCCGTCACCGATATGCCCGAACCAGACGATCTCGAAATCCGGGTAGGCGTCCTGCACCACCTTGTCCACGTCCTCGACGAAATCCGGCACCTTGGAGACGGTGACGGAAATATCGTTTTTATAAGGCGTGTGCGGCGCGATCGATTCGGAAATACGCTCGCGCAGCTGCCACAGCTGTTCCAGCTGGCTCAGCGACTGGCTCATCACCCCGTCCAGCACCCAGCCCTGCTCCACGCAGTGCTCGAAAATTTCCATGGCCCGTTCGCCGGTGTGTTCGGAAAGCTGTTCGAATTCCAGCAGGCAGTAGAAAGGGCAGTCAGTGTCGAAGGGTTTGGCCACCCCGTGCTCGAGCACATGGGCCATGGCTTTATCGGAAAAGAATTCAAACGCGGTCAGATCGATGTCCTTCTGAAACGCGTGCAGCACCTTCATCACTTCGCGGAAACCGGGGGCGCCCAGCACCAGGGCGGTGAGGTCCTTGGGCCGGCGGGCCAGCTTCACGGTGGCTTCCACCACGAAACCCAGGGTGCCCTCGGAGCCGATGAACAGGTGGCGGAAGTCGTAGCCGGTGGCGTTCTTGATCAGGCCCTTGTTGAGGTCCAGCAGTTCACCCCGGCCGGTGACCACCTTGAGACCGGTGATCCAGTCCCGGGTCATGCCGTAGCGGATCACCTTGATGCCGCCGGCGTTGGTGTTGATGTTGCCGCCGATCTGGCTGGAGCCGGCGGAGGCGAAGTCCACCGGGTAGAACAGCTCCTTGCTCTCGGCGAACTCCTGCAGCTGCTGGGTGACCACCCCCGGCTGCACCGTGACCGACCGGTCGTACTCGTTGAAGTCGAGCACCCGGTTCATCCGGTCGAACGCCACCACCAGCTCGCCGTTGGCGGCCACCGCCCCGGCGGACAGGCCGGTGCGGCCCCCGGAGGGCACCAGGTGCAGGCCGTGCTCATTGGCGATCTCCACGATCTGCTGCACTTCTTCGGTGGTTTCCGGCAGCACCACGGCGCTGGGCGCCGGCGCCCAGACCTTGGTCCAGTCCACCCCGTAGCGCTGGGCGCTGTCCGGATCGGTGAGGCAGCGCTTGCCAAGAAGCGCGCTGAGCTGGTCCAGGGCGGCGTGGGCGAGGGAGGTCATCGGCAACTCCAAAGGTCTTCAAGTCAACTTGAGCATTCAACATGTGCANNGGGGNTCCGGAATGGGTCTCATCCGGGGCGGGNTATGATACCATACGCGCCCATTTAACCCGCTACAGAGACCACCCATGGCCAACACTTCTCTTGAGAAGGACAAGATCCGCATCCTCCTGCTCGAGGGCGTCCACCAGAACTCGGTGGATAATCTGAAGGCGCACGGCTACAGCAACGTGGAGCTNCTGCCCACCGCGCTCACCGGCGACGACCTCAAGGACGCCATCAAGGACGCCCATTTTGTCGGCATCCGCTCGCGCACCCAGCTCACCGAGGAGGTCTTCCAGGCCGCCGAAAAGTTGATCGGNGTGGGCTGTTTCTGTATCGGCACCAACCAGGTGGATTTGAAGGCCGCCCTCAAGCGCGGCATTCCGGTGTTCAACGCGCCCTACTCCAACACCCGGTCGGTGGCGGAGTTGGTGATCGCTCACACCGTCAACCTGATGCGCGGCATCCCGGAAAAGAACGCGGTGGCCCACCGTGGCGGCTGGCTGAAATCCGCCAAGGACAGCTACGAGATCCGCGGCAAGAAGCTGGGCATCGTCGGCTACGGCAACATCGGCGCCCAGGTCTCGGTGCTGGCCGAATCCATGGGCATGAAGGTGTACTTCTACGACGTGGTCTCCAAGCTGCCGATGGGCAACGCGGAACAGGTGGGCAGCCTTAACGACCTGCTCGGCCTGGCCGACGTGGTCAGCCTGCACGTGCCCGACACCGCCGCCACCCGCTGGATGATCCGCGAAGAGCAGATTCGCGCCATGAAGCCCAAGAGCTATCTGATCAACTACGCCCGGGGCAAGGTGGTGGACATCGAGGCGCTGGCCGCCGCGCTGCGCGACAAGCACCTGCTGGGCGCCGCCATCGACGTGTTCCCGGAAGAGCCCAAGGGCAACGGCGACGAGTTCATCAGCCCGCTGCGCGAATTCGACAACGTGATCCTGACCCCGCACATCGGTGGTTCCACCCATGAGGCCCAGGAAAACATCGGCACCGAAGTGTCCGAGAAGCTGATCCGCTACTCCGACAACGGCTCCACCCTGAGCGCGGTGAACTTCCCGGAGGTGGCCCTGCCGTCGCACCCGGACATGCACCGTCTGCTGCATATCCACCGCAACATTCCGGGCATCCTCACCCAGATCAACACCGTGTTCTCCGAGAACGACATCAACATCTGCGGTCAGTACCTGCAGACCAATGAAGAGATCGGCTACGTGGTGATCGACGTGAACAAGGGCTACAGCCAACTGGCCCTGGAAAAGCTGCGCACCATCGACGGCACCATCCGCACCCGCGTGTTGTTCTAAGGCGCCGCGGAGACGTCCCGTCTCGACAATAAGCCGGAGCCGGGCTACCTTGCCCGCTCCGGTTTTTTTATGGCGCCGCGGTCTATGAGAACAAGCCCGCCAGGATACGTGCTGGTCAGAAACGGCGTCGCGCTGTTGCTGGCCATGGTGCTATTGAGCGGCTGCGCCACCCGCTCCCTGTTCCAGCCCTACCCGTCCCAGGCGCGCGCCTGGACCGCCGACATGGCGGCGGAGGGGCCCGCCCCGTTGCTGAGAAAAGGCGTCGACAGCCGTGACGGCGTGCTCTACCTGCAGGAACTGGGCCGGGTGCGCCAGCTGAGCGGCGCCATCGAAGACAGCGAGAGCGCTTTTCGCCGCGCCTTCGGTCATTACGACGAAACGGACGCCGCCGCCCGGCTGCGCGCCTCCAGCCTGGTCAGTAATACCGGCGCCCTGCTGGTCAACGACAACGCCCGCCCCTACGTGGCCCCGGACTACGAGCGAATTTTCGCGCACGCCTACCAGGCCCTGAATTACTGGCGTGAGAACGACGTCACCGCCACCGCCGTGGAACTGCGCGCCGCCGCCAACGAGCAGCGGGTGGCCGCCAACCGGCGCGATGACGAGATCGCCGCCGCCCAGGAGGCGGCGCGGGACGAAGGGGTGCAACCGGCCGATTTCGACAGCCACTTCGCCGGCCTGGACGCCGCCGCCGGCGAGGTCAAGGCGAGCTTCCAGAACGCCTGGACCTTCTATCTCTCGGCCCTGTTCTGGGAGGCCCACGGCGAATACAACGACGCCCTGGTGGACTACAAGAAAGCGCTGGAGATCCACCCGGATTCCGCCATGCTGCAGGAGGATGTGGCGCGCCTGTCCCGCGCCCAGGACGGCCGGGTGGAACGCGACAAGGGGCTGGTGGCGGTGGTCTATGAGCAGGGTCTGGTGCCCGCCCGCCGCGAGCTGAGCCTGCCGATCCCCACACCGCACGGCCTCTTCGCGGTGGCCTTCCCGACCTACAGCGCCGCGGACAAGCCGCGCCCGGCGCCGCTCACCGTGGCCGTCGACGACACCACGGCGCGCACCGAAGTGCTCACCGACGTGGGTGGGCTGGCCGCGCGCCATTTGCGCGAACAACTGCCCGGCATGCTGGTGCGGCAGACGCTGCGTGCCACCACCAAGTACAATCTGCAGAAGAAAGCCAACGACGATTTCGGTCCGGTGGGCGCCATCCTCACGCAGATCTTCAATGTGGTCAGCGAACAGGCCGACCTGCGCAGCTGGTTGAGCCTGCCCGCCTACGCCCAGGCCACCCGCCTGATGTTGCCGCCCGGCGAGCACCGCCTTCAGTTGAGCACACCCGGTGGCGGTGCTAGTTTGACGGTTCCCGTGGTGGAACAGGGCGTGACCGTGATTCACGTGGTGGCCACCCCCGGCCGCCTTATAACCCGCGTGTTACCCGTTCAGGAGGGCCCGTTATGAAAGCTCCGTTTACCGCTCTGGCCGCCGTCGTGCTGGCGGTGGTCCTGGCGGGCTGTTCCGCCAGTAATATGGCCCGCCCCGGCGACGACGGCGAACCGCGCCTGTACTCCAACAACAGCACCCTGGCCAACCGCCTTTCGGTGGAAGCGCTGCAGGACAAAAAAGTCGGCGACCNGCTGTACGTGCAGGCGACNTTGGAAAACGGCTGGAAATTTGAACTGGATTTCCAATACAAGATCAAATGGTTCGATCGGGACGGGTTCGAAGTGGCTCCGGAATCCCANCCCTGGCGGCAACTGGTGATGGCCGGNCGCAGCCAGAACANTGTCCAGGCGGTGGCCCCCAACCCCAGCGCCGTCCGTTATGAAATCTGGGTGCGCGAATAACGCCCCGGACGCCATTCAGGTTCCTTAAGGAGAAACACATGGTTCGCGTATTTTCACTGCTCGCCCTGGCTATGGCGCTGGTGCTTTCCGGCTGTGCGTCCCGGGTGGATTACGGCGACGCCCAGGCCCGTGAAACGGTNACCGCCGATTTCGGCTCCACCGATCTGCAGATGATCGCCACCAAGATGGTGGACGACATGATGGTGTTCCCGCCGATCGTGGAAATGACCCGCGACCGCCGCCCGGTACTGTTCGTTGATCGCATCAAGAACAAGACCAGCGAGCACATCGACACCGAGTCCGTCACCGACACCATCCAGTCCAAGCTGATCAACTCCGGCAAGTTCCGCTTCGTGGATATGTCCGTGGTCGACCGGGTACGCGAACAACTGGAGTACCAGCAGGATTCCGGCATGGTGGACCAGGCCAGCGCCGCCCAGATGGGCCGCCAGATCGGCGCCGAGTTCATGCTCTACGGCAACCTGTCCTCGATCGTGAAGCGCGACGACAGCACCAAGGATGTCTACTACAAGTTCACCCTGAAACTGCTGAACATCCAGAGCGGCATTATTGAGTGGTCCGGCGAGAAGGAAATCCGCAAGACCCGCAAACGCAGCCTGTTCGGCTTCTGAACACCCTGGCACCAGGGAGAGGAACCATGTTCAAGCGTTTTTGTTTGCTCGTGCTGATGGCGGCGCTGGCCGCCGGCACCGCCTCAGCGGCACAGACCCGCGAGGTCAGCGCCCGCGGCTACGGCGACAACCCGGAACAGGCGGTCACCAATGCGCTGGTGGCGGCGGTGCGCCAGGCCGGCGGCGTGACGCTGTCGGTGAACCCGGATTTCCGCCGCCAGGTGAGCGAATGGGTGATCCAGCGCCAGGGCGACGTCACCACCTGGACCGGCAGCCGCACCTCGGTGGCGGAGCCGCGCCTGCCCACGCTGGGCAGCCTGGACAGCTACGAGGTGACGGCCGTCACCCAGGAAGACAACGCCCTGTGGCGCGCGGACGTGAAAGCGGTGCTGCTGCTCCAGCAGGCGCCGGGCCCGGACCGCTCCCATCTGCCGGCCATCGTGGTGGCGCCGTTCACCAGCGACGCCGATGAATACACCCTGGGTGAAACCACCCTGCCGGCGGCGGAGGTGCGCCGCCAGTTGCACGCCAACCTGATCGACGCCTTCGCCCAGTCCGGCCGTTTCCGCGTGCTGGATCGCGCCAATCTGGATCTGCGCGAGGCCGAGCAGGACCTGCTGCGCGACGGCGCCGGCGAGCCCCGGGAGCTGCTGCGCCTGGGCAAGACCAAAGGCGCCGACCTGCTGCTGGTGGGTCACATCGAGGCGTTCGACATCGGCGACGACGAGCGCACCTTCTACGGCGCCCGCTTCCAGGGGTACGAACCCTATGTGCGTCTGCGCTACCGGCTGATCGACGCCGCCGGCGGCGAAGTGCTGGAGGCCGGCCTCTACGACTGGCAGCAGTCGGAAGCCAGCGTGCGGCAGCTGGCCCGCCGGCAGAAGCTCGACCACCGCAACCATCCGGAGCGGCTCGCCGACCTGGTGTACCCGCGCATCGCCCGGGCCCTGGCGGCGGCGGCCTCCGACACCCTGTATCCGGTGCAGGTGCTCAAGAGCGACGGCGACCGGGTGTACCTGAGCCACGGCCAGGGCCGCCTGGAAGCGGACACCATCCTCAATGTGTACCGGCCGGTGGAGTCCCTGGAAGACCCGCAGACCGGGCTCACCATTCGTATGGAAAGCGACGCCCTGGCCAGCCTGGAGGTGATCGAAGTACGCCCGGATTACGCGGTGGCCCGGATCACCCAGGGCGGCGGCGAACCGCGCCCCGGTGACCGCGTGCGCGCGCCGGGCAACCGTCAGGGCGACACCGGTGACGTGGAGCAGCCCGCCGGGCAACCGGAGAGCCCCGGCTCTTCACCCATGCCGCTGAACTGGGATTAAGACCGCGGGCGGCACCCGCCGCCCCGCCGTGGGGGATCGACAATGGGTGGTTACTTCAATCAGGCGCTGGTGTTGCTGGCGGCGGCGGTGTTGCTGCTGCCGCTGTTTCAGCGTCTCGGACTGGGCAGCATTCTCGGTTATCTGGCCGCCGGCATCGCCATCGGGCCGCTGGGCCTGGGGCTGATCCCCGGCGCCGAGGCGGTGCTGCATTTCGCCGAGCTGGGCGTGGTGTTGATGCTGTTCCTGGTCGGCCTGGAACTGGCCCCGGAGCAGCTCTGGGCGCAGCGCCGGCGGCTGCTCGGGCTGGGCGCAAGCCAGATGCTGTTCAGCGCCGCCCTGCTCACCGGTTTCTTCTTCGCCCTGGGCCAGCCCGGCCCGGCCGCCCTGGCCATCGGCGCCACCCTGGCGCTGTCGTCCACCGCCTTCGCGGTGCAGATGCTGGTGGAAACCAACCAGCTGGGTACGCCCCAGGGCCGTAACGCCTTCTCGATTCTGCTGTTCCAGGACCTGGCGGTGATCCCGCTGCTGCTACTGCTGCCGGTGCTGGCCGGCGGTGACGCCGGCGCCGCCCAGCCCAACCTGCTGGTGGGCGTGCTGGTGCTGGCCCTGATGTGGCTGGCCGGGCGCTACCTGCTCAACCCCTGGTTGGGCTGGCTGGCGCGGCTGCACAACCGGGAACTGATGACCGCCACCGCCCTGCTGCTGGTCCTCGGCGCCGCCGAGCTGATGGAAACCCTGCATCTGTCCATGGGTCTGGGCGCCTTCGTGGCCGGCATGCTGCTCGCCAACTCCCCCTACCGGGAGCAGCTGGACACCGATATTCAGCCGTTCAAGGGCATGCTGCTGGGGCTGTTCTTCATCGCCATCGGCATGACCATGGACCTGCGCCTGCTGGCGGCTTCGCCCTGGTCGATCCTGGCCATGGGCGCGGCCCTGCTGGGGATCAAAACCCTGGTGCTGTTCGGCATTGCCCGGGCGTTGAAGGTGGGCGGCCGCGACGCCCTGCGGTTCGGCCTGCTGCTCAGCCAGGGCGGCGAATTCGCCTTCGTGCTGTTCACCCAGGCCGGGGCCCTCAACCTGCTGCCGACGGAAATGATCGCCAAGCTCAACCTGGTGGTGGCCCTCTCCATGGCCGCCACGCCGCTGCTGCTGAAACTGGTCCAGCGGCTCTGGCCGGCGCCCAAGACCGGCCACCGCAGCACCGAGGACGAGCCCGCGCCGCACGGCCAGCCGGCGGTGATCGTGGCCGGCTTCGGCCGCTTCGGGCAGATCATCGGCCGGATCCTGGTCAGCCGCCGCATTCCGTTCACCGCGCTGGACTCCAACCCGGACCACATCGACACCGTGCGCCGGTTCGGCAACGAGGTCTACTTCGGCGACGTCACCCGGCTCGACCTGCTGCACACCGCCGGGCTGCAGCACGCCCGCATCATGGTGCTGGCGATCGACGACGTGCAGGCGTCGCTGCGCGCCGTGCGCCTGATCCGCGAGCACTTCCCGCACATCACCCTGATCGTGCGCGCCCGCGACCGCTACCACGCCTATTCACTGATGGCCGAAGGCGTCGAGCACGTCATCCGCGAAACGCTGGACTCCAGCCTGCGCGCCGCCCAGACCACCCTGGCCCAGCTGGGCATGCCGGAAACCACCGCCATCGACCTGGTGCGCACCTTCCGGGACGTGGACGAACGCCTGCTGCGCGAGCAGTTCGCCCACCGCGACAAGCTCGACAAACTGATCGAGCTCTCCGCCCGCGGCCGCGAGGAACTGGAATCCCTCCTCGAAGCCGGCAGTGACGACGGCCGCCGCGACGGGGGCCCTTAAAGCCGCAGGTCGTTGAGGCCCTTGCGGATGGCGCGGTCCAGCACCGGCTTGATCACGGCGGCGATCAGCGGCAGCTTGCCCTTGAAGACAATGGTGTAATGCAGGCGGGAACCGTCGGCGGTCTCGGAAAACACCATCACCCCGTGGTGATCGCGCAGCGGGCTGCCCTTGGTGATGCGGTAGGCAATGCGGCGGTCGCGCTCGAACTCGGTGACGGTCTCTTCGAAGGCCGGCGTCAGCGGCAGCGACAGCCGGCGCACCGACCCCACGCCGTTGGGCTCCACGTCCCCCTCCTTGACGCGCCGCACCTTGGCCGGGGCGAACAGGGCGGACAGGTTCTCGTGCTCACTGAGGTGGTTGAACAGGTCGCTGACCGGGAACGGAAATTCCTTGTCGATTTCGATGCGTTGCTGGCCCATGGGCGCTCCGTGTCTGAAAAAAGAACGATTCTGAGCGGCCCCCGGCGTCTTGCCCAGGTTCCAAAAGGCCAGACGCCGGTGATTGTGTTGTTTTATGGTTAGCCGTGCTGGACCACGTCCACGGCGATGCCGGCCGGGTCGAGGATGACGAAGTGCCGGTCGCCCCAGGCTTCATCGCGGATCGCCACCTCGATCGGCACCCCCAACGCCTGCAGCCGCCGGTATTCGGCGTCCGCGTCGTCCACGTCGATGGTGACCCACAGGCCCTGTCCGTCGCGCAACGGGCGCTGAAACGCCGCCGCCTGGGCCTCCTGTTGCGGGGCCAGGAAACCCAGCTCGCCGCCGCCCAGCTCCAGCAGAACGAACCAGTCGCTGTCGAACAGCACCCGGCACTAAAACAGGCGCACGTAGAAATCCCGGCACGCCTGCAAGTGCTCGGTGACCACACCGGACCAGAGTTTCATCGCGTTGCTCCTTTGGCTTGAGAAGAAGCCCCACTCTAGGTCGGCGCGCGGGCCTGTTCTTGAATAAAGGCGACATCGTGCATCGGCAGCCGGGGCGCCCCCGGGGTGACGCCCAGGTAGCGTTTCAGCTCCCGGGTCATATGGCTCTGATCGGCGTAGCCGGCGGCCAGGGCGATGTCCGCCAGCGGCGCGGCGGGTGACGGGCGGCTCAGCAACGCCAGGGCCTGCTGGCTGCGGCGGATGCCCATGAACACCTTGGGCGGCACGCCGACCCACTCCAGGAAGTCGCGCTCCAGTTGCCGGCGGCTCAGGTTCAGGCGCGCCGACAGGGCGGTCACGCTGACGCCGGGGGCGGCACGGGAAAGCAGCGCCAGGGCGCCGTCCAGGCGTCTTGGTTGGGGCGGCTGCCCGGCGAGCCACCGGGAAAGCAGCCGGTCCACGGCAAAGGCGGGGTCGGGGCGGGCGATCAATTCGGCGAGGCGCTCCGCGGACAAGCCGGCGGGCCGGGCCAGGGGTTGGGCGGTGTCGGTGAGCAAACGCCCGGGCAGGGGCAGGAAATGGCGGCTCTGGCCGGGCTGGAAGCGGATACCGAAATAGACACAGCCGGGGTCGACCGGCACGTCCGACGGCCGGGTGCTGGTGCCGAAGGCCTGCCAGGCGCCATCGCCGTTGCGCAGGCGCAGCACCAGGTCCACGCAGCCGTCCGGCAGCACCCGGTGGCGGTCGCCGCCGCCGTCGCGGCTCAGCCAGTAATGGCTGACCAGCCCGCGCAGGGCCGGCGCCGGCGGGTAGCAGTGCAGAGTCTGGGCCGCGAAGGTGGTGTCCATGGGCATAGTGGAGCACACCCCGCGGCGGCCGTCACCGGGGTCAGTCCGCGTCGGCGCCGACCCGCGCCGCGCCGATGCCGCGCGGGTCGCTGGCGGCGGTCACGCTGTTGTCCTCGTGCCGCCAGAGAATCGCCTGCATGTTGCCGTACTCGCGGTCCACGGAGACCACGTCGTGGCCGCGCAGGCGCAGGCTTTTCGCCGCTTCGGTGTCGAGGAAGGCGGGTTCCGCCTGAACCTGATCGGGCAGGAACTGGTGGTGAAAGCGCACCCGGCTCACCCAGGCGTCCACCGGGGCGTCATTGGCCGCCTCGAGCACACCCAGCATCACCATGGTGATGATACGGCTGCCGCCCGGCGTGCCGAGAATCGCCACCCGGTCGTCGAACTCCACGAAGGTGGGCGTCATCGAGGACAACGGCCGCTTGCCCGGCGCCACCGCGTTGGCCTTGCTGCCCACCAGGCCATAGGCGTTGGGGCTGCCCGGCTTGGCGGAGAAATCGTCCATCTCGTTATTGAGGATCACGCCGGTGCCGGCGGGCATGAAGCCGCTGCCGAACGGCAGGTTGATACTGAGCGTGGCGGCCACCCGGTTGCCGGCCCCGTCGAGCACCGAAAAGTGGGTGGTATGGAAGCCTTCGCCGGTGGCCACGGGCTCGCCCAGCTCGCTGCTGGGGGTCGCCTTATCCAGCTTTATGGAGGCGGCGCGCTGCTCGGCGTAGGATTTACTCAACAGGTTATCCACAGGTATGGAAACAAAATCCGGGTCGCCCATATAGCGGCCCCGGTCCTGATAGGCGCGCCGCCAGGCTTCCACGGTGAGGTGCGGAAGTAAGTCCTCACTAATCTCGCCGCCATTGAATTCATTGAGAATGTTCAACGCTTCCAGCATCACCAGCCCGCCGGCGGACGGCGGTGGGGCNGTGACGATGCGGGCGCCTCGGTAGTGGCCGACCACCGGTGCCCGCTCCTTGACCCGATAGTTGTTCAGGTCCTGTTTTGTCCAAATGCCGCCGGCCTCGCGCACCCCGCGTACCAGTTTTTCCGCCACCGGGCCCTGGTAAAAACCGTCTCGCCCCTGCTCGGCCAGGGCCTCCAGAACCCGGGCCAGATCCGGCTGCCGGATCAGGGTGCCGTTGGCCGGTATTTCGCCCTCATCCAGGAACACCGAGGCGGCGGTGGGGTAGCGGTTGAGCACGTCCTGGCGGTACCCGGCCAGCGCCCGGTAGTGGTCTTCCACCTCGAAACCCTGGCGCGCCAGCTCAATGGCCGGCGCCAGCGTGGTTTTCAGGGGCAGCTTGCCGTAGTGTTCGGCGAGGTAGGCGAAGGCCGCCGCCTGGCCGGGAATGCCCGCCGCCAGGGCGCCGTTGACGGCGCGGTCGCGCACCACCTGGCCGTCCTGGTCCTGGTACATGTCCTCGGTGGCCGCCGCCGGCGCCGTCTCGCGGGCGTCCAGCATGGTCTGCAGGTCGTCCTTTTCGCGGTGCAGCAACCAGAAGCCGCCGCCGCCCATGCCGGCGGAATAGGGCTCCACCACCGACAGCGCGGCCGCCACGGCCACCGCCGCGTCGTAGGCGTTACCGCCCTGATCGAGCATCTGGAAGCCGGCGTCGGTGGCCAGCGGGTGGGCACTGGCGATCGCCGCCTTGCCCGGTCCGGCGGCCTGGGCGGTGACGGCGAACAGCAACAAAAGCGGGAAAAACCAGCGCATGGCGGCCTCCTTCTGGCGAACGGGGTATCAGGGGCGAGAAACGGTCAGCCGCCCCGCTGCTGCTTCTTCAGGTCCAGCGCTTCCACCACATGGGGCGGCACGAAATTGCGCACATCGCCGTCGAGCAGCGCGATCTCGCGGACCAGGGAGCTGGAGATAAAGGACAAATGCTCGGCCGGCGTCAGGAACACGGTTTCCAGTTCCGGGGCCAGCTGGCGGTTCATGTTGGCGAGCTGGAATTCGTATTCGAAGTCGCTCACCGCGCGCAGACCGCGCAGCAGGATATTGGCTTCCTGGTCCCGGCAGAAATGGGCCAGCAGCTTGGAAAAGCCGGTCACCTTGACGTTGTCCAGATGGCCGATGCTGTCTTCGACCAGCTTGACCCGCTCGTTCAGAGAGAACAGCGGGCCCTTCTTCTCGCTGGCCGCGATGGCCACCACCACCTCGTCGAACATACTGGCGGCCCGTTCGATCAGGTCCTTATGGCCGTTGGTGATGGGGTCGAAGGTGCCCGGATAAACAACACGGTTGGTCATGCTCGGCTCGCTTTCTCCAGAGATCGGGCGCCAAGCATAACGCAACTCGGTTTACGATTCAGGCCCGCAGCCGCTCCGCCAGAGCGGTGGCGTTGCGGGCGCTCAACCCGTAGATGCTCAACTGAGGGTTCACCCCCAGGCTGGTGGGGAACACGGAGCCGTCGAACACATACAGATTCTCCAGATGGCGGTAGCGCCCCTGGGCGTCCACCAGACCGCGGTCCTTGTCGCCCATGGGGCAACCGCCCATCACATGGGCGCTGCCCAGCGGCACGTCCAGGGCCTGGTAGCTGAGGTCCGCCATGGCCTCGCGGGCCTGCGCCCAGCTGGTATAGAACGGCGCGCGGATGTGGCCGGGCCGCACCGCCCGGGCACCGGCGGCGAACTGCATTTCCACCTGGCTGTACAGGCTGCGGCGGGCGCCGTCGAGCAGATAGTCGGTGACCGGGTAATCGAGTACCGGCTCGCCGTTGTCGCGCAGTTCCACGGTGCCGCCGGGGCTCTCTTCGTGGAAGCCGTCGCGCATCAGGGCGATGGAGGCGGCGGTGTTGGGCAGCGCGGTGATGTGCTCGCGGGCCTGCTCGCCGAAGCCGCCCAGCAGCGCCCCGGTGAGGCCGGGGTGCAGCGGCATCATCTCCAGCTTGTAGCCGATCGGGCCGTCGACGCCGCCGGTGAAGGTGAACTGGTCCGAGTGCAGCGACTGGGGCGCGCCGTAGTAGGGGGCGATCTCCCGGTCGTAGCGGCCGAAGGCGAAGCTGGTGACGTGCAGGAAGGTGCGCTTGCCCACCCGGCCGTCCGGGTCCGGCACCTCCGAGCGCAGCAGCAGCGCCGGGGTCTGGATGCCGCCGCCGGCGGCGATGATGGTGGGCGCTTTCAGGGTCACGGTGGCGCCGGTGGGGTTGCGGTCGTGGTTCAGGGGCGTCACCTGCACGGCGCTCACCCGGGTGCCGTCGTGCACCAGCTTGTCGGCGCGGGCGCTGTGGATCAGGGTGGCGCCGGCCTCCATGGCGGCGGGCAGCGTGGTCACCAGCATCGACTGCTTGGCGTTGGTGGGGCAGCCCATGCCGCAGTAGCCGATATTCCAGCAGCCGCGCACGTTTCTCGGAATCACCGACCAGTCCCAGCCGAGTTTTTCGCAGCCGCGTTTGATCACGTCGTTGTTGGCGTTGGCGGGCATCGCCCAGGGCTCGATACCGAGCTGCTTTTCCATGCGCTGGAAATAGGGGTCCAGGTCCGCGCGGCTGGTGTTGTCGACGCCGAAGCGCTCGCGCCAGTGGTTGAGGGTTTCCTTGGGCGTGCGGAAGCTGGAGGTCCAGTTGACCACCGTGGTGCCGCCCACGGTGCGGCCCTGCAGAATGGTGATGGCGCCGTCCTTGGTGGCGCGCATGGCGCCCTCCTGGTACAGCTGCCGGTAGGCGTCGCCTTCATTGAGATTGAAATCCCGGGAGCTGGTGAGGCGCCCGGCCTCCACCAGGATCACCTTGAGGCCGGCGGCGCTGAGTATTTCCGCGCTCACCCCGCCGCCGGCGCCGGTGCCGATGATCACCACATCGGCCTCCAGGGTGCGGTCGTCGCTGACGGTGGCGCCGTCGATCAGGTTCCATTTTTCCCTGGCGTTGTCCCAGGGGTCGGCGATGTTCTGAATCTTAAGTGTGGACAGGTCCTGCATGACCCGGCTCCTTATTGTTTTGGGGTGGGTACAGGCGCTATGCGGCGTTGGATCCGGTCACCGGCGGGCCGGGGTATCCCGTGGTCAGCGCCGCTTCCGGAGTGACGTACCAGGCCATCATGATCGGCTGGGTCAGGCCCTTGAAGGCGAGCTTGGGGAAGCCGCTGTCATTGCTGGCCCAGTGGGCGAGCGTGTCGCGCAGTTGCGCGTCGCTCTGCTCCTCGAAGTGCGCCCAGGTGCCGGTGATCCACCAGCGCGCGGCGCCCAGTTGCATCAGATCCAGAAGCTGGAACAGCTGACCGCGCTGGCCGTCGGTGCCGCCCTGCAGCAGACGGTCGAAAGCCTGCAGCGCCTGGTCCGGTCCGGCGCCGTCCACCGCTTCCAGGCCGCCGCCGAGCAGCGGCGACATCAGCGGCCGCAGCAGGGTGACGTCCTTATCGCGAAGGTGTTTGAAGCCGGTGGCGGGACCCGGGTCCGAGCTGCACCCGGTAAGCAGTGTGCTGGCGCCGGCGCCGACGGCCAGTGCCGCCCCGCCCCAGGCGCTGAGTTTCAGAAAACCACGGCGGTCGACGCCGGAGCCTGGCATGTTGTCCTGGTCCATTTTAGGGATCCTCGGCTGGCCTGTTTCTTGTTGTTGGCTGGCGGACCCGCCCCGCCCAGGGGCGGGACCGGTTATTTCAACATGGCTTACTTGAGCATGAATTTGTAGATGAACTTATGCATCCCGCGTCCGTAGGGCGGCAGAATGTGTTTGGTGGCGTTCATCTTGCCCTTCTTGTACACGCCCTTGGCCTTGGAGAAGGTGAGGAAGCCTTCCGGGCCGTGGTAGTGACCCATGCCGGAGGGACCCACCCCGCCGAACGGCATGTCGTCCACGCCCACCTGGGTGATGGTGTCGTTCAGGCACACACCGCCGGAGTGGGTGTGGTGCAGCACGTGCTCGCCGTTGCGGGCGTTCCAGTCGAAATAGTAAAGCGCCAGCGGGCGTGGCCGGTCGTTGACGTAATCAATGGCGTCGTCGAGGGTCTTGTAGGGCACCACCAGCATCAGCGGGCCGAAGATTTCGTCCTCGGCGATCTTCATGTCGTCGGTGACATTGAGCACCAGGGTGTGGGGAATCTTGCGGCTGCCGTCCAGGTTCTCGTCCGCCGGGTTGATGGTGATCACCTCGGCGCCCTTTTCCCGGGCGTCGTCCAGGTAGCTGTTGAGCCGGCGGTACTGGCGCTCGTTGATGATGCTGGTGAAGTCCGGGTTGTCGCGCAGCGTCGGGTAGAGCTCGGTGACCTGGGCTTTCCAGGCGTCGACGAATTCCCGCACGCGGTTTTCCGGCACCATGATGTAGTCCGGCGCCACGCAGGTCTGGCCGCTGTTGAGACACTTGCCGAAGGCGATGCGCTCCACCGCGTCCTTCATCGGGAAATCCTCGCCGATGATGCAGGGGCTCTTGCCGCCCAGCTCCAGGGTCACCGGGGTCAGGTTCTCCGCCGCGGCGCGCATGATGTGCTTGCCCACGGTGGTGGAGCCGGTGAACAGCAGGTGGTCGAACGGCAGGCTGGAGAACGCCGCCGCCACGTCCACTTCGCCGTTGACCACGGCCACGTGATCCTCGGCGAAGGTCTTGCCGATCAGTTCCTCGAGCAGTTCGCCGGTGCGCGGCGTGGATTCGCTCATCTTGATCATCACCCGGTTGCCGGCGGCCAGCGCCGCCAGCATCGGGCCGATGGCCAGGTACAGCGGGTAGTTCCAGGGCACGATAATGCCCACCACGCCCAGCGGCTGGTATTCCACCCACACCTTGCCGGGCCATTGGGCGGCGCCGACCTTGCGCTTGGAGGGTTTCATCCATTTGCGCAGATGCTTGGCGTGGTACTTGATGCCTTCCACGCTGGTGAGCATCTCCGCCAGCTTGGTCTCGTCGGCGGAGCGGTTGCCGAAGTCGGCGTTCAGCGCCTCCACCCAGGCGTCCATGTTGTCCAGCAGCATCGGCTTGAGCTGCTGAATATGCTCATGGCGCTGCTCGGCGGTGGGGTAGGGCTGGCGGCGGTACGCCGCTTTCTGGGCGGCGAAAATGCGCTTCATGCGCTCGATCTGCGCATGCTCGGTTTGGAGTTCTTTGATCTCGGCGACCATAATGCGCCTCCCTGGGCGTTTGTTTATTAGACTGTCCTCGATTTTTAGAGTAATTACTCTAGGAGTCAACAGACTGTTTCATCGTCCCCGCAGTACGCTTTGATTTGGCCCGTTATGACCGACACGAAAACGCGCATCCTGGATACCGCCCTGAACCTGTTCAACCGTGCCGGCGAGCGCAACGTCACCACCAACCACATCGCCGAGGGTCTGGGCATCAGCCCGGGCAACCTCTACTACCACTACCGCAACAAGGCGGCGATCGTGGCGGCGCTGTTCGAACGCTACCAGGAGCAGATCCGCGATCTGCTGACGGTGCCGGAAGGGCCGCTCACCTGGCAGGACAAGATGCGCTATTTCGAGGGCATCCTGGAGTCCATGTGGCAGGCCCGCTTCCTGCACCGGGACCTGGCCCACTTTCTCCACCAGGACGCGGAGCTGCGCCGGCGCTACAAGGTGTTCGTCCAGGACAGCCTGGAGCGCGGCCTGGTGATCTACCGCAGCCTGCGCGACAGCGGTCTGATCGAGGCCAGCGACGAAGAGCTGCGCGGCCTGCTGGTCAACACCTGGGTGCTGGCGGCGTCGTGGCCCGGTTTCACCCACGGCCTGAACCCGGACGCCACCGGCGACGAGGCGCTGGACCGCACCCTGCTGCGCCAGGGCATCTACCAGATTATCTGTCTGGAGGCGCCCTACTTGCGCGGCGAGGCGCTTGATCATCTGGACGCCATGAAGCAGGAGTTCCGCACCGGCGACACCACCATGGACCTGCTGTTCGCGGCGGCGGAGGCGCCACCGGCGCGGCGCGCATGACGGCGCCGGTCACCGCTCTGGCCCGGCCCCGCTCGGCGCTGGCCTGGCTGGCG